>ULNA01039914.1_pt1 | contig 21212 bp, 14 predicted proteins | sample 1951801 | NCBI WGS metagenome assembly ULNA01 (sample SAMEA4835565, study PRJEB28245) | human gut metagenome | biome: gut microbiome; material: fecal sample | place: Denmark | collected 2008
CACGATCTCCATGTTATTGACATTGAATGCGCCGATGGCATATCCGCCATTATAGGCTTTTTCAAACATTTCGGTAGTAGTTACGAGTGGCATAATTGATCCTCCTGTAAGAAAAATGGTGATATTGCACAATTTTTTTCAAAATCATATTTATTATAAACCTAAAACATGTTATAATCAATAATCATTATGAATTGGAGGCGTAGTTTTGGATAATTTTTTTGAGCCGCCGCTGATTGGCGCATGCATATTTGGCCAGTCGGGCGGTCCCACCGCGGTTATCAACGCGAGCGCTTACGGCGTTATCAGAACAGCACTCGACAGTGATGTTATAACAAATGTATATGGTGCTGCATACGGTATCAAAGGTGTACTTAATGATGAGCTTTATGACATGGCCGAAGAGGAAGATTATGAGCTTAAGCTCCTGCTTAACACTCCTTCCTCCGAGCTTGGGTCATGCAGATATAAGATCGCAGATCCCGAAGTGGACGACACAGACTATATAAGAATACTTGAAATATTCAAAAAATACGATGTAAGGTACTTTTTCTATAACGGCGGAAACGATTCCATGGATACCTGCAATAAAATAAGCAGATATATGGAGAAGGTCGGCTATGAGTGCCGGGTCATGGGTGTTCCCAAAACAATTGACAATGATCTGTTTGGAACCGATCATTGCCCCGGTTATGGCAGCGCAGCAAAGTTTATCGCAACATCATGCATGGAAGTCGGCAAGGATACCGACGTTTATAATACGGATATGGTCACTGTCATTGAAATAATGGGCCGACATGCAGGCTGGCTCACGGCATCGGCTGCACTTGCGACCGAATACGGAAACGGCTGCGGTCCAGATCTTATTTACCTTCCAGAGCGCGACTTTGATCTTGATCAGTTCACGGAAGATGTCACCAAGATCATGAAGCAGAAAAGGAATGTGCTTGTTGCTGTTTCGGAAGGACTGCATTACGCCGACGGATCGTTTGTGTCCGAGGCAAAGACATCCGGTACTGACGGATTTGGCCATGCTCAGCTCGGCGGTTTGGCGGTAAAACTCGCAAATTACCTGAAAGAGCGCATGGGACTTAAAAAGGTTCGTGGCATTGAACTCAGCCTTCTTCAGCGCAGTGCAGCGCACATCGCCTCGGCAGTTGACATTGATGAGGCATACTCTGTCGGCAAGTATGCCGTGGAAGCTGCGATAAATGGCGCTACCGGACAAATGGTAGCACTTGAACGTGAGGATAATCAGGGACTGTACTCCTGCAAGCCTACGCTTCTTTCACTCAGCAGCGTTGCTAACTACGAAAAAAAGGTTCCCCTTGAATGGATAACCAGAGACGGCAACTATGTTACAAACGAATTTATTAACTATGTTCTCCCACTAATACAGGGCGAGCCAAGAATTCCTCAGAGCAATTCCCTACCCCGCTACGCGAGACTGAAAAAGGTCAAAGCAAAGCCCTGCGAGAAAGAAGCTACTGAATGAAAAATTAATTAAAATGCCACTGTTTTGACAAAGCGGTCAAAACAGTGGCTATTATTTTGCGTTTTAAGGTTCAAAATTGTGCAATTTAGCATAAAGAACGCGTTAAGAATTGCGCAGGACTATAGCCAAGCAGTTACCCGTATGCTAATATACGAGTATTATTTTTTGGAGGAATAGTCATGCAGCAAAAACGTAAAATCAATTTGGCCGGTTGGATAATCATATGCATGCTGGCCGGTATCCTTGTAGGCTTTGTATTTCTGCTCGTAGCGCCGAAAAGCACTTTTACAACAGATTATCTTAAGCCCATCGGAACGATATACATAAATCTGCTTAAGTTTATGGTCGTTCCGGTCGTCCTGTTCTCAATTATGGACGGCGTAATTTCACTCAATGACCTCAAGCGTGTCGGTAGTGTCGGCGTAAGGACTTTTATCTACTACATGTGCACAACGGCTGTTGCGGTCGTTATCGGCCTTGTCGTAGTAAACTGCTTCAAGGGCTTCTTCCCTGTTCTTGACTCAAGCGTTACCGATTCGCTTGAATACACGGCAGCCGAGGCTCCCAAAGTCATGGACGTTATAGTCGGCATCTTCCCGGATAACATCCTTAAGCCCATGGTTGATGCAAACATGCTTCCCGTAATCTGCATTGCAATATTCTTCGGCGCAGGTATCCTTGCTGCCGGTGAAAAGGGCAAGAAGATCGGCGAGCTTGTCAATTGCATGAATGAAGTCACCATGAAAGTCCTTATGATGATCATAAAGCTCACCCCAATCGGCGTATTCTGCCTGATGGCTGACGTTGTTGCGGTAAACGGTGCAAAGATCGTCGGATCTCTTGCACTAGTTGTCGGTGTCGCCTATATCGGTTATATTCTGCACGTTATCATCGTATACGGATGCAGCATCAAATTCCTGTCCGGCATGAGCCCGATAGCTTTTTTCAAGGGTCTTGCCCCTGCAATGCTGACAGCATTTACCACAACCTCGTCCAATGCAACTTTGCCTATCAACATTGAGTGCTGCAATGAGATGGGCGCCGAGCCCGAGATAAGCTCTTTCGTTCTGCCTCTTGGCGCGACCATAAACATGGACGGTACAGCGATATACCAGGCGGTTTGCGCTGTGTTTATCGCCTGCTGCTACGGTGTTGACCTTACCCTCGGCCAGATGGCAATGATCGTTCTTACGGCAACACTTGCATCCGTCGGTACTGCCGGCGTATCCGGTGCAGGCATGATAATGCTGTCGATGGTTCTCATGTCCGTCGGCCTGCCTGTTGAAGGTATCGCGATAATTGCCGGTGTCGATAAGCTGTTCGATATGGGCCGTACAACGCTCAATATCACCGGTGACGCTACCGCGGCAATGTGGGTATCGAAGGTCGAGCGCAGGAAAATGGCCGCAAAAGCAGTAAAGTAAACTTGCATAATGTATGCTCCCCCGTGGCTGCGGGGGAGCTTTTTTAATCAAAAGCCGGATTTACAGCATAGAAGTTTTTCGAATCAAGCTTTTCGATCGCATTTCTCAGCCCTTCACCGAAGCGCTGATAGTGAACGATCTCCCGCTCACGCAAAAATTTTATGACATCATTAACATCGGGATCATCGGATAGCCTCAAAATGTTGTCGTAGGTTGTGCGAGCTTTCTGCTCTGCTGCCATATCCTCACTAAGATCCGTTATGACGTCGCCCTTCACCTGCATCGTTGCTGCAGTCCACGGTGTACCAGATGCAAATTGCGGATAAACTCCGGCTGTGTGATCAACGAAATATGCGTCAAATCCGGCCTTTTTTATTTCCTCCGGAGTCATCTTTCGCGTCAGCTGGTGGACAATTGCCGCTATCATTTCAAGGTGACCGAGTTCTTCGGTGCCAATATCGGTCAAGAGGCCTTTGAGCTCAGGATACGGCATGCTGTAGCGCTGGCTGAGATACCGCAGCGAAGCGCCGAGTTCGCCGTCCGGGCCTCCACACGAAAAAAACCGATAATACGTCTAACGCTTCATTTACATGCAACATATCATCCCCTCATACAAAAGTCAAGGACAGCGCGTTTGCGCTGTCCTTTTTCTCATTTTGCGTTTAATTCGTTGTAGACTTTTTGACCTATTGCCACGCTGTAAGGATTGTTTTTAGGCTTCCAGCTCTTATTCGCAAGCTGCCAAAGCACGGCCTGCTGCGCAATTGTAAGCTTGCTGCCGCCGGGAAGAACCGTGCCGTACTTTTCGCCCATTGCATCAATGGCGGCCTTGATCTCCGCTTGCTTAAAGGTGCCGTTGCCGTCTGCATCGAACTTCGGCAGTGACTCCTTGAAAGCAACATACGACGACGGCTCCACGCCGTGGGCGCGCCCGGCGGATACCTTCCTGTATTCGCTCTCGGACATGACCTGTGCCAGCGCTGCAAGCTGATCGTTTGTGTTCTTGACCGTATCGACAACCGCCCGCCACTTCTGCGTGCCGCTCACGGTGTCCGCTCCGTCCTGCGGCTCAAGGTCATTTATCGCCTTGGCCAGCTTGTATGCGGTCTCATCACTCAGGCCTGCATCGGCAAAGCTGTTGTAATTCGCCGCCGTCGCGGGTATCTGACTGTAGTATTTAAAGCTGTCGTTGACCGCTGCCTTCTGGTCGGCCGTCCATCCCTGCTGATTGACCCAGCGCGAGAACGCAAGCGCCTTGTCCGATGTAGTATCGTATTCCTTGCCGATATCCGTATACCGATTTTGCGCCTTCAGAAAGTCGTCCATGTCAAGCCCGGCCTCTTTAAATGCCGCGATCTCCTCCGTGCGAGTGGACTTGTATGTTCCGTTCTCCTGCTTCTCGCCGAATATGTGATTATACAGTATGCGTTTCTCGTTGTCAGTGAGAGAGCTGTCGGAAATCGCCGTCCTCTTGCCGTTGTTCGTCTTCTCGGCTCGTATGGCCTTGAGCGTATCGTATACATCCTTCTGAGAAGTGCCGCTCTCCGTAAGCTCCTTATATGCAGCGGTTTCCTTTGCACCGAAGCTCTTAAAGCCGCTGCCTATCCACTCCCGGCCCGTCGGAAGCGCCGTTTTGCCGAACAGTACTGACTCCGCAATGCTCTTTGCGCTGTCACCAAAGCTCTGATTGTAAACGGGATACTGCAAAATATCGTTGCCGTCGGCATCGTAGGTGTAGCTGCCGCCCCTGATGGTCGCATCGATGCCTTGCGCGACCTTCTTTATTTGCCCGCCGCCGAACGGCAGCAGCGTATATGTTGCCGGCTTTACAAGCTCTTTCCCTATTGTGCTCCATCTTTTTTTACTGTCCCAATCCTCATTTGTCGCAGCCCTGAGAAGATTTCCCGCGTCGGGTAATGCGCTGCTTATCGGTATGCGGCCGCCGCCGAGTATGCCGCCTATGAACGGAAGCTGCTCCGCCGTGTCCTCGAGAGTGCCCGTTATGACGTCATATGCGCTCTCGCCGTTTGCTATATCCTGTGCCGTGTCAACCAGTATTCCGATCGGGTCGAGCGCCGGCCTTCGCCCGATGAAGTATTCATATGCTTCATCGTAAAGATACGCGCCGAGGAAGAATTTCAGGAGGGCGAGCGCCAAGGCCTTCACGCCCTTGTCCTTTGTCTCTCGGGGAATATCCTTGAACAGATAGCTCAGTTGATTGTTGACCTCGAGCTGGAACTGAGTAAACAGCTTGGTAACGGGGTTTGACTGGTTGAACAGCGTCGGGGTGCTTCCCTTGCTTCTGTCGGCCATGACGTTTGCCGCGAAGGTGTCCGCATCCTCCATGGCAGCAGCCTCGCTCATTCCCTGCCGGATGTTCTGGTTATACCGTGCGCGTACCAGCGTGCCGGCCGTGAAATTGTCTATCCACGACATGGGCGACGATAGCTTTGTCGAGGCCTTCTGCGCCCATGTCTGAACAAGCGGGTCGCTCCCTATTCTGTTCGTGAGAAAGGCCGAGGCCTCGACCATGCCGTCGCTCTCCTTCATGGCTGCTAATGTCTGCTGCATGCCCGTGAGAAGATCCTTTGTGCCCAGAAGCGCATAGCCCTGAGTGATCGGGATGAAGTTTGTCAGCCATGAGCCCACATTGATTGCGACCATGTTTGCGGCGACTCTCGACTCGACCGCCTTGACTACGTTGTACATATCGCGCCCCAACGCCTGCTCAAGGTTTCGGTCTGCCATGCTCTTTTTGCCCGCAAGGATGTTCGTGTATTCGTCGAGGTTGACTACCCAGTTTGACAGCTCGTATTTGCCGTTCGCGTTTAGGTCGTCTATGATGGCTGTTTTCTCCGCCTCGGTCTTGCCGGTATCGGCTCTCACAGCGTCTATCTGCTTTCTCAAGCCCTCCGGGCCTGTGCGATATCTCGCCTGCGACGCAAGCGCGCGAAGTCTTTGTATGTTTTCGGTCTGATATATGACATTCGCAACGCCCTCTATATATCGGTCAAAGCCCTCCACGGCGTCGTATGTTGTCTCGAAGCCCGTTCTTTCTAAGGCATTTCCGAACCACTGTATGCCCGGCCTGAACATATGCGTCATGCCGTTTATGGTCGTCGGCAGCTCCGTGACGTCGGTCTTTATGCCCAGAGCCCGGCCGAACAGACCGATGATGTTGTCCGCGCTTTCCTTTTTGAAATGCGGGAAATAGCCCCTGCGGTAGTTTACGGGCTCATATCCGTTTTCTATTCGGACGTCGTTCATCATGTTGAGCAGCTCGTCATATATTCCCCTGAACTCCTTTATGGCGTTTTCAATCTTGGCCTTGTCTAAATCGGGATTGTTTTTCCATAGCTCGGCCTCGATGGCCCTCCATTCCGCCTCGGTCTTTCCGTCACGTGTTTTGTCGCGGGACCGGCTCGCCATTTCCGCATTGTCTCTCGCCTCGCCGATGAGCTGCACCGCGTGTGCCTCCGAGACCTTCCCGGCCTTCTTCATCGCCTTGGTTTCCTTGGTGCTGAGCTTGAGCGCCGCCACCCTGCCGCGCATCGTTTTCTTGAACTGCGTGGACTTGGCCTCGGCCTGATGCACCGGCATGAAGTATTTGCGGTTTATCGCTTTCGCGATCTTCTCATCGGGCACTATGTCCAGAACATTGCGCTCCTGTGTCTCTCGCGCATAGAGTATGCCGGACTTCTTATCCTTCCAGTCGTTCGCCGTCTGAAGATACTCGTCGGCCTCGTCGCGCAGCTCCTGCTTTCTCTGCGCGTTCCACTCCCTTATGGTTCGCGCGATCCGCTCATATTCCTCTTGTGCTTCAAAAACCGCGCTTATGCCCTTTACATTGTCCTGCGTGGAGTCGAGGTGCTTAAGCTCGATCTCGCCTCGGAGCAGCCTGCCGACCTGAATCTTATCATGGTCTGTGAGCAGGTTTCTCGCGTTTGCTATCTCGTATTTCTTTCGGGCTTCCTTTAAGTCCTTGTACGCATTTTGCACCTCGTCGATGGTGTGCAGCTTCTCCGCGGGCGCTTTGCCGTCCTCAACGTATCTCTTCACGGTGCGCAGGGCACTGAGGCTGTCGGTTATGGCCGTCTCGAAGTCCGCTCTCGCCCATTTCTTATATTCCTCCGCATTCCTGCCGAAGTGGTCATCGAGGCTCTTTTCGCTCACGCTTATGCTTTTGCTGACCTCCAGCATCCTTTGTATCTGATCGGCCGGGTGCGTGATATCCGGCGGGAACAGCTCAGGAGCCATGCCCTGAAGCTCCTGATATGCTGTGTCAACGGGAAGGCCGCCCTTGTTGACTATTCTGTGCGAGCCGAAGGCGCTGTTTTTAAATTGGTTCCAGTCCGTGATATCCGCCTTGTCCGTTTCGGACAGGGTGACAGACTGCGTCTTGAGATAGTCCTTTATATCCTTGTAGGTGTTGTAGAACTCATCGTCTATGTGCCTGCTGTTTTCCCATGCCGTCTCAAAAAGCTTGTTCTTTGTCTCCTCGCTCACCGTGCCGGTCTTGAGATACTCCTCGCTTATCTCCTGTGCAATGTCATTGAGGTATTCCTTCTGCGCGAATTTCGGAACATTGAGCTTGTCCGAAAGATCTTTCACGAGAGCACCCTCCGCTCTCTTAAGATATGTCTCGGCCTTTTTGGGTATGGTGTCTCTTACTCTCGGCTCCTTGGGTTCTTCTTCGTTTGCGGTCTCCTCTTCGACCGAATACCTCCTGCCGTCCATCCTGAGCGCCTCCTGCGCGGCGTCGCTCCAGCGGCCGTCAATGTCGAACTCCTCCCAGTTGCGGCGGAGATATTCGTCCACGCTCACGCCCTCGGAGTGCGCGCGGTCGTATATCTCTCTCGCCTCGTCGGAATAGCTTTGGTTTTTTGGCGGCTGCCGGTAAGCGTTTCGGGAGGGTGCGCTTCTCCGCGTCCCGTCTATTCTGTCCATGTGGCGGAAGAACTCGTCCTTGCCGATCTCTCCCGAGGCATAGCGCCGAGCCTGGGCTAATATCTCTTTCTTCTGATCCGGCGTCCGCTCGCTCACGGAAAATTGCTTGTTGACAGACTGTGTGTTCGTGGGTATACTGTTCTCAGATACAGCGTCTGCTGTCTCGGCAAGAGAGCGCGTTTGTGCCACTCCCTGAGACCTTTCGGGCGTTGTGTCTATTTTTTCGCCCGAAAATTTAAACACGCTTCCATCAGGCATCACTATTCTATGCGTGTTATAGTTGTCGTTATTTCTATTAACTAAAACGGCCATATTGCCGCGTACACCATTCATGACCACGGGGGCAGCAAACGTGATAGTGCTTTTGCTCCGTCCTTTGTGGTTTTCGTGAGCCCCGATTTCACGGCCATATTTAAGAACTTCCGGGACAAGGGCTATTCCAGCTCTTTCTTCGGGAGTTTTTGCGTACCTCAGCCCTTTGCTTATATCTTTTCTACTTACGCGAATATCACCGAAATTATCTCTGTGAACAGTGTAGGCTATGCTTGCATACATTTCTTCGACCCACTTGAAAGCATCAGCGGCTCTATCTAACGTTTTAGGCACTGTTTTTTCGGCTACGGGAGACATTTTGTTGAGCTCATCTTTGCTATGCGCGATTTGCTCTTTTATGCTCGCGGTTTCGGGATCGTATTCTTCGGCGCTGTACCAGCGTCCCGAAGCTTCGTCCTCCGCAAATACGGTGTTCTCGTCACCGTAGTCTGGCGGCACCATCTTCCGTGTCCAGTCGGACATGCTTCTGCGGTTCGCCGCGTCTCTGGCCTCGATCTCACCCGCCGTGTTGTAGTAAAGCTCACTCGGTACACTGTTGCCCGGACGGTTCATCTGCGTGTAGTAGTTGTCCAGCAGGTCGTAGTATTCGTTGATCTTCCCGTCAAGTCCCCGCCGCTCTGCTTCCTCCCACAGCCGGTCATATTCCGTGAGGTCGTCGTCCAGTTCTCCGGCTTGTTCTATTTTGTCCTTCAGCGCCAGCGCTTCCTCGTTCGCCTTGTCCAGCTGAAATTGAATCAGTTTTTCCCTTGCATCTTGGAATCCCTTGCTTTGAATCTTGTCCCCGCTGGTCAGCTTTTCTTCCCAGTATTCCCGGTTGCTCCCTCGCGTGAAGCCCTCCGCGTTCTGTATGGCGTGCTGAATCTCGTGCACCAGCGTGCTCTCCGGCGCGTTGCGCAGCTCATTGCTTAGGGTGATAAGGTTTTGAGACGGGCTGTAGCTGCCCATGGTGTTCTTCGGCATGTCAGCAAACTCCACCTTCGTCCGCCGCAGCTGCGGATACGCCCGGAATAATGCCTCATGGTCGAGAATGTCCTCCAGCGTTGCGTTGCCTCTGTCTACGCGCTCGCTCAGGCGGCCATACTCCCGCCCCCACGTTTCATCCATCTGCCGCAGTCGGGTCTCTTCCTCCGCTGTCACCTCGCCGGTCATCCACTTGCGCATCAGCTTCTGATACTCCGCATAGTCAGGATGGTCCCTGTTGAAGGCAGCGTCGCCGCCGCGATGGTAGGTCATCTCGCTGTCGTCGATCTCAAACCGCCACTTGCCGTCCATGCCCTTGAACCAGCCGGTAGTCTTGCAGATGCTCTTCATGTCAGCGCCGAGGGTCTCCATCTCCTGCGCGTTTTTCAGCTGCTCAAGATTTGCCGTACTCGCCTTTTGCCCTGCAAAGCTGTACTGCCTCTCCGTTCCGCCGTTATAGTATTCGTCGAACAGGTCGCTGAACTCATCCTCGCTGATCTCGCCTCTTGCAAGCTGATCTCTCAGAGACACAAGATATTCATCCGGCGTCATTTCGCTTGCGTTGTTTTTAGGCTGAGTTTCCTGTGCAGTTTCCTGAGTAGTCTGTTGTGCGGGAGCTTCCTGCGTCGCGGCAGCCTGAGTGGCCTCTTGTGCCGCCGGAGCAGCTTCCCGCGCGGTCTGCGTGGGCGCTTCCGCCTTGAAGGTAACATTGACAGGGCGGTTTTCCGTCTCCCTGAGCGCCGTCTGATAGTAGCCTCTCGCCTTAGTAAGGAATGCCCTTTCCTGAGCCTTTCTGTCCCCTATCTTGGCGAGCAGGTCGTTGATAAACTGCAATATCCTCTGGCCGAGGCTCGGGCTCTGTGTGACGACCGCCTTTATGCTCGCCTCGTCCGTCAGAAGATTTTTCTCGACAAACTCCGCAACGATCTCCGCATCTATCTCCTCCTCGCTTCCGAGCGTGTGTCCGTGCTTTTCATAAAGCGCGGCCTTTTCCTGTCTCATTTTCGCAAGGTCGCCGCCCTGCTTCTGTATCTGACTGAAGATAACGCTCTTTAAGTCGGTATATGCTCCCGCATCCTCGATGCTGTGGGTCAGCTCATGCCCCACGACCTGCGCCAAGGGGTTCTTGCTGTTTCGGTTAATGTAGAGCTCACCCGTTGCCCTGTCGTAATATCCGTTTTCGCTCGGATCGGCGTCATAGAGCCTTATCTCTCTGCCGGTTATTTTAGAGAGCCTTTCGGCACTTTCTATCGTTTTGTCCCTGAGCAGCTCGTCGCCCCTGGGCAGCGTGATCCCGTCCGGCTGAAGCTCCTGTGTGAATGTCCTTTCAAGCGCCCTTGCCTTCACGCCGGCCAAGGCCACCTCATTTATGACCTCCCCTATGTTGGGTATCTTCTGAAGCCTCTCCCTCTCGCTTTGTCTTATCCTCTGCCCGTTGGCCGCTCTCGCTATTATGTCCGCGGTGTTATCGTCAATGAGGATGTTTGCATCCGCAAGGGCTTTTTTTGCAAACGGCGCGTCCATTAGCCTTGCGAGGTTCTCGGTCTCCGCGTCGCTCAGGTTCCTGTGAAAATGCTTCCCGCTCTTTTCTACTATGGGCTTGTACGTCTCCGCGGCCTTTTGCGCTCTTGACCCCGGCTCGGCCTCAAGCCCCATGTTGACAAGCTCCCTCTGATACTTTTCATATCCTCGCTGCTGCGCGTTCTCAGCCTTGAACTGGCCGTTGACCACGTTGGTTCCCGCTCCGAACAAGCCCAGTGTGCCGCCTATGAGGAAGTCTGCAAGTATCTGCTGCGTGTCCATGTCCTTCCCTATATCCGACCAGTCGCCCTTGCCGTCGTCAAGCTTCAGTATGCGGTCGGCCACGGGGTTTAAAATGTCCGATAGGACCTCCTCCGCGCCCTCCTCCGCAGCGCCCGTTATCAGCTTGAGGGTTGTTCTGCCCGCGTTTGTTTTCGCAAGGCTGTTTACAATGCCGTTTATGAGCTTCTCGTTCTTTATGAGCCCCGATCCGTATGCCGCCTTTGAGCCGAGGCCGAAAAGCTTCTCAGTGAGAACTTCTATAGCCGCGCTCTTGAGGCCGGATATCTGCTGCTCGCCCTCGCTGAGGCCGCGCCGTCGTGCGTCGAGTGAAGCCGAACCATATGCTCTCATGCCCATTGCCGCCATGCCGGCTCCGGGGAGAGCTGCGTTTAATGCAATGTCTCCGGCAAACTGTGCGCCCGCTATGCCGAGGTCTACGGCAAACTGCCCGAAGCCTCCGAGCCCCTCCTTGGCCTCCTGCTCGTACTCATACGCACGTTTTGAGCTTTCCACGGCGCTTTCCAGCAGCTTTTGCTTTAAGTCTCCCGCCCAGCCGTCATTAAAGCTTTTTACCTTGTCCTGCTCCGCCTTGCGCTGAGCCTGCCCTAACTTGACCTGTCTACCCTCTTTTTTCGCGGCCTTGGCCTCGCCTATCGCCGTTCGTGCGCTCTCACCCATTGAAAGATTGCCGGTCGAGGACGTAACATCCGCGCCCAGCTTCTTATAAGCCGCGCCCGATGAAGAAAGTGCGCTTTTCACAACCGCCTCGCCCTTGAAATTGCCCGTGGGCGTGGATGTAAAAGCCCTTTGCGCCGATGCTCTGCCAAGTGGCCTGTCGGTGTCGGCAGGCTTAAAGCGGCTTCGAGGTATCGCCGTGCCCTTTACCGGCTTGTTTGCCTCCTGCCCCGTCTTTCCGTCGCCGTATACCTTGGCGTATACAAAGGCCGGATTGTTGGCTATCAGCTTGTCCTGCCTGGTGCCGAACTCATTCCGCATTTCGTTGATCCTGTCCGAAACCGCCGAGCCCGAAGACTTGGACAGTCCCTCGCCTGTCACCTTATAGCCGGCAGCCTTTAAATCCGATTTCAGTTTATCTCTGTCGATCTTTGCGCCCATCCTTTTCACCTCGCATTAATTATTTGCCTTTGCCGGCTCCCATCTGTGAGCGAAGCTTGCGCTCCAGCACGCTTATATCTGCCTCGCTGAGGTTTGCCTTATCAAACGCGTCCAGCAGGTCGTCAACGCTGCTGTATGTCTTTGCGCCCTCGTATCCGCTTCCGCTGCCGCCCCATCTGAAGGAGCCGTTGTCAGCGTCAAAGTTGAGCCGCCTCAAGTCGCCTGACGGCAGATCACTTGTTCCGTCGCCGGATGCATCCTCCGAATAATCGGCGCTGACCTCATCCCCGCCGCCGGCGGAATAATACCCCGGGCTCGAATACTTTGCCGCAGCCGGTGCCTCCACGGCGCTTGTGTCAATGCCCAAAGCCTTCAGGCCGGAATAGTCGCCGTATGAGGCGGCTATCTTCGCAAGCTGCAATCTTCTCTCGAAGTCCGTGGGATTGTTGCTCGAATTTATGCCCAGCGCCTCAAGTAAGCTGTAGTCGCCCAGCTCCGCCGCAGCGAGAGCCTTGTTGAGAGCCTCGCTTCGCTTTGAGGTCTGATTGTTTATCTCGTCAAGAAGCTTGCCGTAGTTAAACTTCCTGTCGGCGTTGTGCTGGCTGAGCTTATCGAGGTACTTGTTGTATTCGCTCTGCTCAAGCCCTGCTGCCGTCTGGAGGTTCTGAATGATGCGGTCGTAGTCGTCCTGATACTCGCCGTAGGCGAAATTCTTGTCTATGTTGTACTGATTAAGCTCGTTTAAGTACTTCTCATAATCGGTCTGCTCCGCCGCCGAGAGGGCGCTGAGGTCTGCAAGCTTCATGCTGTGCTCGTTCATGTATTTATTCAGAGCCAGCTGATAAAGCTCCGGTATCTTGTCCGTCATTCTGCTTGCGTAGTAGTCTCCGGCCTGTGTAGCCGCTCCGACGGCATAGCTCGACGGTATTCCTCCCGTTGCCGCGGCCGCCGCTCCCAAGGCGTCCTGCGTGGCTCTCTGTCCCTCGCGGGCGTACTGCTTTCTGTACTGGCTGTAAAGCGGATCGGTCTGCGGGTCATATCTGAAATCCCCCCGGTTTACGACCTGGTCGAGCACGCTCTGCATCTTATCATCGTGCCTGCTGCTGTATTCCGGCCTTGCGGTGTCGTAGCTGAAGCTGCCGTAATTGAGCTGCTTGTCCAGGAGACCGTCTATCCTGTCCTTGTAGGCGTTATCATATGTCGGCGCCTCCGGGCTCTCAAAATCCTTCGGAGCAAGCGGATCAAGATAGAACTGGCCGCCGCTCGCGCCTCCCGTGTATCCGCCGTAGCCCGAGCGTATCCCCTCTGCTCCGAGGTTGGCCAGAGCCTTCGCCTCGGGCGTGGAGGCCTTGTGATAGTCCTGCTTGTATTTGAGGATGCTCATTCCGGCGTCGGGGTTATCGAGCGCAAGCTTTAAGTCCGCGTCGGAGAATTCCTTGTTGAGGCCGCTGTCTGTCAGCGCCCTCTGAAAATCATCGTATGTGTATTTAGAAGCCATATTTCCTCCTTGCTTAATTCGGTGATCCCGTGTAGACCTCTCTGACCAGCGAATACAGTCTGCATTCGCCCTGTCCGCTCATGCGTATGCGGAAATGGTCGCATCTTCTCGGGATTATGGGCAGGTAATAGCTGCGCTTTTTCTCGGCATTAAGCTCCTTCACTGTTTGCCATATCCCGTCGCTGTCAAACTGCATCTCTATTTTAAGGCTCGCCCCCTCGTCCAGCTCGAGCCTTATAAGCAGCTTGCTGACTGTTTTCTTCTCCGGCGTTTCCGAGGATGAGCTTGAATATGACGTGTACTCGTAAAAATCGGCCCATTCCGCCATCCATTGAACGCTCGCCTCGCGCACCGACGCGGCCGGAACGCTTCTCGCGTTGCCGCTTATCTGAATTCTGCCGCTGCTGTCAAGAAAATATAATTCCTCGTTCCAGCCCCAGCCTATGACCTCGGTGTCGTCCTCCCTGTGCCACAGCTTGACCCTCGTGTCGTAAACGAACAGCTCGTACCCGTTCTTTCCCTGCATCGAGACGTAATACTTTGTCCCGTCCGAGCCGGCCACCGCGTTTTTAAAGCGCTGCATTCCGAACGGCGCCGCTATGCTCTGCGGTATGCCGCCGCTCCATGCGACGATGCCCGCTCTCGAAAGATAGAACATCACCTCTCCGGCTATGGCAAGGCTCCTGTCCGAGCCCTTTTCGACGCCTGATGATGCCGAGCCCATCACCTGAAAGTTTGACGGCTTATCCCCGTAGACCTTATACACGTGCTCCTCCTTAAAAAAGCACGGATATCCGAGATATGAGGCGCAGGCAGTGAAGTCGCCCGTTGAGCCGACGTTGACCGTGAAGCTGTCCGTTGAAACTCCGTCGTATACGTTCCAGTTGAAAATGTCTCCTAACTTTGAGGCGTATATCGTGTCGTTTTTGCAGCCCCAAAGCCTGTTTTCATTCTCACAGATAAAATCCAGGTCGGGCATGCTTCTTGTTATCTGTATCGTTTCGCTGTCTCCGCCGTCATCAATGATGAAGGTGTTTTCATAAAAGCGGAGGTAGTCTCCGTCGATCTCTCGTATGATTGCCGTTTTGTTGTTCTCCGTGTGCCTTGTGCAGCCGGATATGGTAACGCCGTCGCCCTCCCTGAAGACAGAACCCCAGTCCGCGTCCTTGGCGTATATGGTGTTTGCCGCCGCGCTCTCGCCGGCGTAGCTTCCGTCCTGAAGCTTTGCCGGGCCGCTCCTGCTTGCCTCCATGCTGCCGAATTCGCCCGTCAGACGGTTGTAGTATTTCTTGTCCGGGAGAATGATTATGTACGCTCCGAGGCTCGCAAAGGTCTTTTTCGTGTCCGTCACGCTGCCCTTTAAAGTGCCGTCTGCATAAAAGCCCGTGCCGTCTGCCCAGAAAAGCCCGTCGTGCGCCAGAAAGCCGTTGGGTTTTTGTATGGTGGCGTACACCCAGCGCCTTTCGCGCGGACTCAATAAGGGGTAGTAATCGCTCGTGAGGTTTTTCATGTCCCACAGCTCGCCGTTGTCTGCCGCAGCCGTGTGATTGTATCCGCCGAACTTGACCTGCTTTCTGCCCGTTATCCTGTCGGCGTTGACCATTTGCGGAAGTCCTGCCATTATTCCTCCCCGAAGCGTATAAACTTCTCTAAAGCCTCAAGCTGTACAGGGCTTATCCTTTCGGGTATAGGCGCTCGCAGTGTCTCCGGCTCGTCTGTCTGCGTCATGCACAGCTTTTCTCTTTCCCTTTTGAATTCCTCGGCCGAGGCCGCGTCCTCAAAGGCGAAGCGCTCGTTTTCAAGCCACTGTATTTGTCCGCTCTCGTCCGCCCTGGCGTATTTTTTTATAAGCTTCAGCTCCTCTTCCCTGAAAAAGTCCACCTGTGTCTGAAGCTCTCTTTTGACCCTCAGCAGCGCATACGCCGTCTGATAGTCCGTTTCCTTCTGCTGCATTTGCGTTGCCGCAATGTATGCGTTTATGCATTCGATGAGATACATTTTATCCTCCGATCTCTTTCCCGTTGATCTTTACCGTGCCCCTGAGATTAATGGTCCCGTCGTTGTACAGGTTAATGCTTGCCGTCGTCCCTGCCGTTATGTGGATCGACCAGTCGGCCTCAATACTCATTCTGGTTTCACTGTCCAGTTTAAGAGCGAAAGGATTTTTTGTGTAAATAAACAGCCTTTTGCTCATTTCCGTGGCCGTTCCGGCGCCCTGATCGTCCATTCTCATTCCGCCGTGCGCGGTGCCGTAGCTGCTGCCGTAATGGAACTCAAGCTCTCCGCCGACATTTCCGGATGTGCTTAAAAGCGTCCTGATCGTGCTGCCGCTTATTGTCGCGCCGCTTATCGTGCCTCCAGTTATGCTGTTGCCGCTTAAGGCTATGGCCGATATCGTGCCCGTGGTGATGTTGCCGCCGTTTATCGTGGTGCTCCCCGCCGTCGACAGATCGGAGAATGTCACTATGCCGGTAAACTTTATTGTCTGACTGCTCAAAAGTGTTTCGCCGGCCTTGAGTCTTATAACCGAGCTCGTATCTCCGTTTGTAACGGCCAGTGTCAGGCTGTTTGCCGTCTGCTGTATAAGGCTTATGTCCGCCTCGGCGTTTGATATCCTGCTTGAAAGGCTCGTTGCTGTTTGCTGCAATACCGAAACGTCACCTTCAGCATCCGATATCCTCGCTGTAAGGCTCGTTGCCGTCTGGTTCAGCGTAGAAACGTCGCCTTCAACGCTCGTGATGCGGCTGGTGAGACTGTCCGCTCTGACGCTGAGCGTATTTATATTGCCCTCGGCATCTGATATCCTTGTGCTTAATCCCTGAGCCGTCAGGGCGAGGCTCGTAACGTTGCCCTTCACGTCGCTTATCTGCGCGTATACGGGCTCCGTTATCATGTCCGATATCTCGTCAAGCCCGGCATCGTTGAAATTGTCCTTGTCTAAATTCGAAAGCGAGAATCTCAGGCTCTCAAGCAGCATGTAAAGATAGCTCTGTATTTTGTCGAACTTCTCGTCTGTAGACTGCTGCTTTGTAAGCTGGGGAAAGCTGCTGTCGGCAATCGATAGATTGGTGGGCATGCTTTGCCTCCTTTCGGGCAGCCCCCTTGGAGCTGCCCTTTTTTATTTGCCGGTCATTTGCCGGCGTCGTCCGTTGCGTCCTTCATTTTTTTGATGCCCTTGGTAAGCCAGTCGGGCACAGGCGCGCCCAATGCCTGCGCATTCTCGGCGATTGAGCCTATTTCCGTGAATATGTACCACATTGTGACTAATGGCCCGAACAGCGTTTCATAGTCTATCGGCAGCGTTATGCCGAGCCCCTGCATACCTATCTTCAATGCTAAATCGCACATGAAAGCGGCTACTACTGCGACTATCTCGCCGACCTTGTGCCAGCGTCCCTCGCGGGATCTTGCGCTGTTCCAGTCTCCGGCCTTCTTCGCGGCGCACGAGCCCGTTGTCCAGTCGATGATTATAAGCGCGAGAAACAGCATTACCGCCCAGCCTGCCCAGCCTATCAGGCCGGTGATGATTGCCGCAATTGCAGTCGCGGCGCCCTTGATCTCTGTGATTTTATCCGGTGCGTTCATTTACTTGCCCTCCATCATGCTCTCAAAGTAGCGGCGCATGATCTCCATGACGCGGATCATGTCCTCTGACAGATCGATCTCGCCGTTACCTTTGCCTTTTAGTGCGCCCGCGTTTATGTAGCGCTGCGCCATTTCGCGGTAGCCCTCCGGCACATCCTCTATCGTTTTCCATCTTTCCATTTCTTCATCCTCCGTAAGTCTTTTGTTTACCTCGGCCGCTATCTGCCCGTGCCGCTCGTACAGCCACTGCCCGGGGCAGGCCTTGTTTTCATAGTCGCGGTGAACGGTCATATTGCACCCGTTCTTGTGGTTTACGCGGTCGGCCTTGCTGGTAGACCAGACAAGCTTCTTAATACCGTTGCGCCTGCATATATCCGTCACAAGGTCGAGCAGCGTCTTGTAGGCCGCGTCGTTTACCCTGTACGGATGCCTGTTTTCGCAGGCCACCTCGATAGTCACCGCCCGGCGGTCGTTTTCCCCGTCCGAGGTCGCCCAGCTGCGGTTTCTTTCCTCTACATACATTCCGACTCTGCCGTCGGGGCCTATGCCGTAGTTTGTGCTCGCGGCTTTTGTCTGGAACAGTCTGCCCAGCGTCTCGACCGCCGCCTGCGACGCCGAACAGTGTATCGTGATGGTATCGATATTGCGCCCCTTGCGGCCGCCGCTGTAGGGGCTTATCCGTGTGTAGCTGACAAGCGGTGAATTTGTAAATGCCATCGTCAATCCTCCTCCAATAATCCGCTCAGGGTCTTTTCGTCGTCGTCCGTAATGTTCATAGCTCTACTTCCTCTATCAGTGCGCGGGTTTCGAGTATGTACAGATATTTGCCCATCGTTGCCGCCTGCTCTCGCAGGAGCTCTATAGGGCAGGTTGGGGTAAAATCAAGCTTGCCCGCGTCGTACTTTACAAGCATTCTGTGCAGCTTGTCGTATTTGTCCTTAAGTTCGATATACTCGTTTCTCATGCGCTCTTTGTAATCCATTTTTATATCCTCCATTTTCTGTTTGTGGCGGTTGTAAATCTTCAAGGATAGCTATTCTTTTTTTTGGCTTGTGCTGTCTATCTAAACTGAGCCGCCGCAGTTTTCTTTTTGCAAGCCGCCTATTTATAAGCCCCCGAACGGCAGGGGGCAGTATTGCAAACGGCATTAATGCCGGTCACAAGCTACGCATCCTCCCTAACTATCGCCGCGATATGCCGCAAGTCATCCATCGGAGCGCTGTAAAGCTCGTTGCCCCACAGCCAGTAGTCAACATGGTCGCGGCGCTTATACTTGCGGCTTATCTCATCCGCCCAGACTTTATCCCACCGTGCCTGATGGTCTTCGTCCTGCTTCTCAAGCGTCCTATCAATGCTCTCTATCAGCTTGCCGCGCTCTTCTCCGTTGCCGTCAGCGGCGTAGCAAAAGAACTTATGCGCCGTATCGCTCGCGGTCGTGCATATTGGGCTGCCGTCGAGAAACAGAAAGCCGTCGCTCTCGCTTATCTCCGTGCCGTAGGGGATGTTAACCGTACCGCACAGCGCGTTGAACTTCGCCCTTTTTCGACAAATATAATCAGCCATTGACTTCCTCCCACTGCCACAGCCCTTCGGTATCGGGTGCCCAGACGCACGGTGTCATCGTCAGCTTGCACAGATAGGTTTTGCCGTTATAGCTGTAGTACTTTTCGGCAACAGTGTCCATGCCCGAGATATACGGTATCGGGTCTTCCAATGTGCCGGTGTGGGTCTGGTCTATAGGGCGATACACGGCAAGCATGCCCTCGCCATGGGGCGGCTGGTGCTCCTGCGGCGTCACGCCATCTGCGGGCACAACACGATACAGTGTGCCGCCATCGTTGATGACTGTATTTGCAGCAAGCGCCGCTCCGGCTTCCAACACTTCTTCCCACGTTTTGAACAGTCCCGGCATCTGCAATGCGACGGCGTCGTCAAGGTCTGCTGCTGCCTGTACGAAAACTTTTGCTGCAACCTCCATCTGCCCTGCCATCTTGGTGCTGTCAACAACGGCTTTGTTCGTTGCCGCAAGCTCGTTGCCCATGTCCACCTCAAGCAGAAATACGGTCTCAAGCCCCTCCATCTCATCTCGGTCAAGCAGATGATAGGGCTTTCCGTTGTGGGCAATGCCTGTCGCTTCTGTCTCGCTGCAAAGCACATAGCTGCCGTTTGCGGCGATTTTTATGTATGTCGGCTTTTCCGTCAAGCCGACTGCACTGTTTTCGGTTGATATGATTTTGTACATTTGCGCCTCCTTAGACGAAGAAAATAGGAGCTATGCCGTGGTTATTAGGCGAAGTGCTCTCACTTAACGTACCGTCGTCCTCAATAGTCTTGCAGTGGCGACTGGATGAGAAGTATTCTGATGATCTAAGCCAAACCGCTTGCGTGTACTTTTTTCCAGTACTCCAGTTGATGAACTTATCATCCGCGATGTAGTGTGTTGGAGAGTTTCCTGCTCTGTAGTAATCGTACTGCTTCTGATATGCCTTATCTGCAAAATCATAGCTAACGGTATCGCCAAATACCTCATACGGCGCTAATAGAGGCAGATACTCCTGAAAACTGTCTGCGCTTGTATTGTAGCTGCTTGTGTACTTAGTAGCTTTCTGCATAACCGCTCTTAGATCAGACGGCAGCGCAGCCAGCAGAGAGTTGCTCGTCGGAGAGGTAGCAGCTCCACTGTCACTACCCAGCAGGTCCTGTCGCGCGAAACTGGTTCCCCATGCTGAGCTACCAAACTGAAACTCGTATGAACTGCTAAATTGATACGACGATAAGCATACCTGCTTCCCACTCTGTTTGCCGATGTGGAAGTGAGTTAGGTTAGAACCTTCAACTGTAGCATTATGGTCGAAGCCTATAATAAACGCATCAACCACGCAGTTTTGAAATTTAAGTGTTCCGGTACTTCCGCCCTGGTAGTAGACTCCTTTTACTGCTCCGTTAATCGTAATCGACTTCGTATCGCCCACGCTCCAAATACTTGCGGCAAGCCCTGCTGCGCTCGCTGCTCTGATCTGCGCCCATGTGCAATCATTGAGCGTTGCGCCCAAAGTAATGGTGGTCGCTGTTAGACTCACCACTCGCCGCGCAGTCTGATATTTCTTTTTCGCGTTATAAGCGAAAGCGCGATAGTAATACGTTGTTCCGGCGGTCAGCCCGGTATCGGTATAAGTAAGCGCTGTGCCCTCGTACACCACAGTGCCATCCGAGACCTTCTCGGGGGCGCTCCCGGCTTTGCGCACAATGCGCACGCCTACAAAGCTGCTGTCTTCGTCAACCGTCGGCGCTTCCCATGACAGCCGGGCAGACAATGCAGTTGAGCCGGGGATAACTTTAAAATTCTCAACCTGTGAGCACAGCTGCGGAGTGCCGCCTCCGCCGCCTGCGTGATTGATAAGAGGCATTACAAATCCCTCCTGATTATTAATGTCACCGGGATATCCGTTGTCGGCTTATCGCCCAGCGCGACGAGCTGGATGCTCCCTGCCGCCTGTGTGCCGCCGACGATCATAGCGCCCGACAGCGCCTCCATCTGCGCCTGTGTTATCCCGTTGTTCTCTCTTGGCAGCAGCTCCACCGCTGATGTTGCAGTGATGTTGGAGTTGCTGAGAGTGTATTTCTTGGCCGTGCTCCATCCAGACGCAGACAGCGTTGTGTTGACCTTAGTGCTGAGTCCGGCAGAGGTTAGTATCCATGTATACCCCGTCGCTTCTGCCGCCGTGCAGTACCACACGCGCTTGTTCGTTTTGTCTATGTACTGCTGCCCGACCGTTCCAACAGTCGATGCCGTCGGCGGGGTGGTGCCGATGATGGGCTGAGGTAGATCATCAAGCGCCGCCTTTACGCCTCCCGAAGTAACCGGGTTTGTGCTGCCTGCCGTGGGTGCTGTGTCGAATGTCAAAGCGTTCTGCTTTCCGTTCCACGCCGTCCTCTCTGCGGCGGTAATGTGCTTGACGGTGTTTTCCGCGTGGGCATTTAGATTGCCCTGTACGGTCTCCGCCGCGCCCTGCTCGTCCGCTCCGACCATTGCGGCGGTGTAGTCGCCTGT
>ULNA01014718.1_pt1 | contig 20437 bp, 19 predicted proteins | sample 1951801 | NCBI WGS metagenome assembly ULNA01 (sample SAMEA4835565, study PRJEB28245) | human gut metagenome | biome: gut microbiome; material: fecal sample | place: Denmark | collected 2008
ACCCGTCGCGTCAACGTCGGCAGTGAACTCCGGAGAGTCGAAGCTCACCTGCACATGGCTCTGAGCCGCAAGGTTGTATATCTCGGTTGGCTTCACCTTGTTAACCACCTGAATCATACTCATAGAGTCACTCAGGTCGGCATAGTGAAGATGGAAATGAGGGAGACCCTCCAGATGAGCGATGCGCTCACGGAAATCCACCGACGAGCGACGGATTGTGCCGTGCACGTCATAACCCTTCTCCAACAAGAACTCGGCAAGGAACGAACCGTCCTGGCCGGTAATACCTGTAATCAATGCTACTTTTCTTTCCATAAATTCAATATGTTTTTAATTTGTAATTTCCATTCATTTATTCTGTGGCGCAACCGATAGTAAGAATCTCACAGTCGGTCACCGCCTCCATCTCATGCTCCACTCCCGCAGGCACGCTCACGAACTCGTCTGCGCCGAACACCTCCGTCTCGTCACCCACGGTTATGCTCATGCGTCCACTCCTTATAAGGAAAAACTCGTCCATCGTCGCATGGCTGTGTCTCTCAGCCTTCTCCCCTTCAACAAACGCCGTCACCGCTATCTGCGTGATTGGCGAAGCCACGTCACCGTTCTTCACCAGCACCCGCTTCATACCACAACCGTGCGAGGTGGATACGGGAGCGATAGCCTTTACATCAATCTTTCTCATCATTATTCCTTTCCTCCGGCCGCGCCGTCTTTGATGTTACGCAACCGCCATTCGTTCCAATACTTACGATAAAAGAAGTAGAACACCCGATAAGCAATCTCCGAGAAATATTCTTCCGTATAATTGCGCAAGAGTCTCATATTATAACGCTCGCGACGTATGAACCTGTCCAGCGGTCCTCCCGCTTGATGTATTGTTTTTATGTCCTCGTTATACTTACCGAAGTTTCCGCCTTTCATTATGTTGTCCAGCAACATTCTGCCGGCCTTCGCGTCCGGTTCGGCAATCATGAACCTGCCATCCATGCCGAGCACCACCTTCAACACATACATCACAGCCCCGGCAAACTTCGTCATGTGGAACTCACGCAATCGTCGCTTTGTCGCCTCACGGTCAAGCTCACGGCAACCACGCGTCAACAGATAATAATAATCCACTATCTGCCTCATCCCCACACCTTCCTCCAGGAAATGATGCATTATGTGTCCGAGCAGCGCAATGACATTCACATCGTCCGTCGGCGCCGTTATCACTCCCAAACCCTCCGGTAGCTCCACCCTGTTGGTCATCTGTCGCGGAGCCTCCCGTTTCCAGTAATCCATCATCCGCATGTTGCGCCACGGATTAAGCAGGAACGTAGGGAAGAAATGTACTTCTATCGCAGGATCCTTCACCACGCTGAAGTCTATGTGATGATAGCTCACCGTCTCGCGTGGCGACAAGCTGCGCACATACTCAACTATGCGCCTGCGGCCACCTTCGAGCCATATGTCTATGTCGCCGCCCTGCCGTCTCAACGGATGTGGATAATAAGCAGCAGCCACGCCCACGCCCTTGAATATGCACGAGCGGAAACCCTCCTTGGCAAACCGACGCTGCACATCCACCGCCTGCATGTTCTGCCTTCGGCTCATCTTCTCTATCTGCACCACCGTCATTGCCCAGCGCATGGCCACCGTCCGCGGAGGTCTCTGCTCATTGTCCAGCGCATCTATGCCGTCGGCACACACACCAATCAGCGCCTGGCGCACAGCCATGTCAAACACCGCCTGCCACTCCTCCGCTGTCGGTACAGACGAAAGTCTCCGGCGTGTGCCCACAGCCACCTGCAACAGTTCGAAGAATATCCCCGTTACTTCCATTTTGCCGATATGAACTGCGGAACCTTCCACAACATTTTTTCCATCTTGGTCAGCTGCGGACATCTAAAATGATGCGACGAATACACCCTTATGTCCTCGTTCCACATCTTCTTTCTTTTAGCGTTGTCTGTGCTGAGTCCGCCCATACGCATCCTCACCACATAACGCTTCATATATTCCACCTTCAGATCATTCTCCAACAGATATCTCACCAACAGATCAGTGTCAGCCGCAATTTTATAACTCTCGTCATAAAGTCCGAGACGCATCATCACGTCACGCCTTATATAACACGTAGGGTGCAACGGCAACCATCCATGGCGCACCTTCCATTTTGCATAGCGTCCGCCAATCCAGTTGCGCACCACCTTGTTTATATTATTCTCATCAACATAAATACCGTCGGCGTACACGAAATCCGCTCCCGTCCGTTCGAACACCGCCATGACGTCAGACACGACGTGCTCGTCATAAACGAAATCGTCTGAGTGCACAAGACCTATCACGTCGCCCGTCGCCACACGTATGCCTTTGTTTATCGCCTCATACATGCCATGGTCCGGTTCGCTTATTATCCTGCCTATACGTCCGCTGTACTCGTTTATCACGTCCAGCGACCCGTCAGTCGAAGCACCGTCCACAACAATATACTCCAGATTGTCATAATCCTGTGCCAGCACGCTCTCTATAGCTCCGCGTATTGTGGCCTTACGATTAAAACATAAAGTGATTATAGAAATTTTCATAACATTATAATAGGTGTACACCTTTTATTTATTGACGTAATTCTGTTTCAAATACTCCTTTATCTTCGCATCATCGAAGCCGAATTTCTTTTTAAGTTCAAATATCTTTGCATCAACAAGCATCCTATACCAGAATCCTTGTAATATATGCCATATAAAACCTTCTTTACCATCAAGGAATCCAGCCTTTAATATATAGCGCAGGAAGAAATTTATAAATGGTCTGATGAATAGCGGAAACTTTACATATTTCATTTTTAGCCAACGCTTACGTTCCGCGTCATTACCAAACAATTTTGGAGCGACTTCACCATTCTGATTATCCAAATTATACTCCATCAACAACATATTAATTGCCTCTCTGGTAGAATAATTATTATGTTTTTGTATCCACCACGACAAATTGTTTAAATTGGCATCAGTCTGATCACCATCAATATAAATCGTCTTTCCTGAATATACGATAAGATGTTCATCCATCCATTTATCTTCAGAACCTCCATATCCTTTACGGAAAATCTTTATCTGTGGAGCAGGATACCAACCACCATGTTTAAGAGGATGACCCATAAAAACAATCTTCTTATTTACATATATTCCATTTACATCAGAAGGAATTGTCTTTATCCGGTTAAGAACATTATCTGCCAATCCTTTTTCTATGTACTCATCCGCATCTATTCGCCATATCCATGATGAATCTATCGGAATATTATCCAAGCCCCAATTAAATTGTCTCGCCTGATTCTCAAATTTATGTTTATATACCCTCGCTCCCATAGCTTCCGCTATATCGCAGGTTCTATCTGTGCTAAATGAATCTATGACGATTATTTCATCGCACACACCTTTTATAGAATTAATACAACGCTCAATATGTTTTTCCTCGTCTTTTGTAAGAATTATTGCGACAATTGAATTATCATTCATTTTACTTCTATTCCATTAATAAAACAGGATATATTTATTTTGACAACTCTCTATTTTTCAAGACTTTTGCAGGATTGCCCCCAACAATAGTCAAAGGTTCTACATCCTTGAAGACGGATGCCGTAGCCCCAACAATTGCATCCTTACCTATTCTGACACCCATACCAACAAAAGCTTTTGCACCTACCCATGCTCTTTCTTCAAGTACTATTGGTGCTATTATAAGTGAGGCTGAAGCTGTATTCATCATATGCGTGTCATGTCCGGCCGTACACAGGAAACTGTATTGCGAGACAATGGCATCATCTTTTAAAACTACAGAATCCTGATTATAACATATCACATCAGGTCCGAGACACGCCCTGTGTCCCATTTTAAGATTCCACGGTGCCCAAATCTTGGCAGAAGCATAAACATTAGCATCCCATTCTATGTCCGCACCAAAGGCCTTTAAAATCATATTTCTCCACAATCTGAAGACATTCGTGACAAAGGGCTTAAATAAGATAAATGCTACAATATTCCATATAGCCCGTCTAATCTTTACCTTCGCCGAGACATTCCCGATATATTTTTTCTTAAGATCCATCATTTTAATATTTCATTATACATCCTCACCATATCCTCCGCCATCTTCCTCGACGAATACTTATCCTCGACAAGCTTCCGTCCGTTACGTCCCATTCGCTCGATTTCCTCGTCAGACAATGCCAGGAACTTACGCAAAGTCGCAATCAGCGCCTCCGTACCTATCTCCGTCCACCATCCGCAGCCGTCTGTCTCCAGCTCCTGCCACGGAGTACCCTTCGTCGTGATGACCGGAGTGCCGCAAGCCAAAGCCTCAGCCACTACGATACCGAAGTTCTCGCTGTGTGTAGGCAACACAAACACGTCAGCATGCCTGAACAGCTCCCATTTGCTGTCACCATACACCCCACCCGTGAACTTCACTATGTCTTCAACGCCAAGCCGTGCGACGAGCTGTCGCAACTCGTTGACATAGCTCTCCTCACCCTCGCCGGCTATCTTCACGCAATAGCCCTCCATCTCGTTCTTCAGCGCAGCCACAGCCTCGATAAGGAAGTTTATGCCCTTCTTCACGTGCACCCTTGAAAGAAACAGGATCTCCTTGTTACGCTTCCACGAATGTTTCATCTCCACATTGTCAACGTCAATGCCGTTGGCTATGACGGATATACTGTTGTTATATCCCAGCTTCATCAGATTCTGCTTCTCGCTCTCCGCCGTGGCGTGCAGCCTGTCAGCCTCAACCACCACACGCTTCTGATAGAGCAGCAGAGCCGGTAGTTTGCGCGTCCAATAATGGCGCGCCATTATCCATGGCTCCAGCATACCGTGAGGACTTAGCACTACCTTCACACCCAACTGCTGCGCCCACCTTTGGGCAAACGCACATCCGGGCATCCAACAACAGTTTATGTGCACCACGTCCGGCCTTATCTCCTCTATCAGCGTTTGCCACTCCCGTTTCATCCTGCCGGAAAGCAACCGGCTTATATAATGAACGTGACAGTTGCCAAACTCCACAGGATTTGCCGATCCGTGACTCACCACATACAGCTCCACCAGTTGTCCAAGCTTCTCGGCAAGCAACTGCATGTAAGCCGTAGTGCCCCCTGAAGCTCTGTCAATACTGGGAATATAATGTATTATCTTCATCTAATACTTAACTTGTATAAAAGGATTATACGTCTCATTTTATGAGTGTCTCAATATTTTTTATAAGATAAAATCTTTGGACATATTTTATTTATAAGAAATGCAATAAAAATAGAAATTGTTACTACGAATATAGTAGACAAAAAAGCCCAAATAATTGCAGAGTCATCAAACATAAAATACTTTACTGTAGGTTTAGTTAGAATTGTCAGAAATGGTGATATTACCACTATTGATAATGAATTTTTACCTACAAAAGATAATATATTAGTAAAAGTATATTTACCGATTATTCCATATAACGCTAACAAAAAACTAATTATCATTATACTATTACTTATACGACCGAATATATTATCATATTTTGAAAAGCCTATAAGTATAATTGGTATAATTGCAAATAATGTGGGCCTTATAATTTGCTTTATATCACCACAAACATCCTTAATATAAATACCTATAATAAAAAATAAGCAATTATACCAAGACAAGCCACTTATAATATTTGCAAGCAAATATAATAATGATGACGATATAATAATTGTCGGTAAGAAATCTTTAATTATTTTATAAACCAGATAAAACATTGCCATACAAATAAGAATTGTATGTAAAAACCAATATGTACCGATCGGATCTACAAATATAGTGCTTAAATAAGACATTAATGATAAATCGGTTGAATTAGATGCCCCCATTATACCACCCAAAGAAGCCAATCCAACATAATAAATGCTTTCAAATAATAGAAATGGATATAATATAGATCTGAACGATATCCATAAATCATGAAAATTCTTTCTAAAATTAAAGAAATATCCTGAAAAAATAAGAAAGATAGGCATATGAAATGTATATATCCATTTTGTTAAATCCGGATATTTAGAAAAAAAATGATTCAAATGGAATAAAACCATTAATATAATTAATATTCCTTTTATAAAATCTATATCTTTTAGTCGCTGTTTCATTTTATTAATATCATACAATTACAATATTTTGGTATTTCTATTTAAAATAAGCGTTCTACAACAGAATAAGCCTTCTCCGCCATCTGTGCCGGTGTCAGGCACGTCCTCACCAGTTCGCGGGCGTTGTCCCCGAGTCTGCGTATCTCCTCCGAAGCAATCGTGCTTATCACAGACACGCACTCATCCATGTTCTCGAATATCATGCCGTTCTGCGACGCCTTTATATAACTATACTCCACACACTGCTTCGTCTCCTCACTCCGCTTGAATGTGAACACCGGCAATCCGTAAGCCATCGCCTCAACAATAGACAGCCCCACCCATCCCGGTTGGAAATAAATGTCGGCTATGGCAAACAGCTCACGCTTCACGTCGGTGTCATACACCGCGCCGAAGTCATGCACATTCTCAAAACCACTGAAGTCAGGTTTGTTACGTCCCGCGCCTATTATTATAAATCCGAAATTCCTGCTGTCCAGACGCTTCATTGCCTCCACCAGCAAATCCGTGCGCCGGTAGTTGGACTCGAAACGCGCGCAGAATATCAACACCGTTTTCTCCTTTATCCCGTATTTCTCCTTCAGCGCACTCTTGTCCCCACGATACGCCAGCATATCGTCAACGCCCGACAACGTATTGTCCAGTGCCACCATCTTTTTCTTCGGAAATACCTTACGCCACATCTCCAGCTCCTTCTGCATATACAGCCACACGCCGTCCGCCAGCGCCATCTGCCAGCGCAGCTTCCAGTCCGGTCGGCGCTCCTCCTTCAGATAACGCTTCACCGAAATGCCCTGTCCCCACAATATTATCTTCTTATGGTGCAGGAACTTAGTGAGCAGCAACAGCCACGTGGTGATGTGCGCGAAGTGCAGCATCAGCACAATCACGTCATACCTTTTGTCAAACAACACCCGCGGATTATAAAACAAGAACCCCTTCACCTGTTTGTTGGGAATGAACTTCAGCTTTTCGATATTTATCTTAAAACCTTTCTTGCGTGTGTCGTCAAACGAGTTATAGACATACAAGTCCATCGTCTCACACTTTTGCCTCAACAGATCGAAAAACTCCTCCCTGTAATGAGGCACCTCCGGCTGTAATATGGCAATGCGTTTAGCTCTTTTCATCCTGTAAACGATATTTTTTATACGTTCAATAAGTCTATCAGATATTCCACTTTGACATTTACGGAAAAACATCTTACCACTATTATATAACTTGTCAAAATCCTTTTCTGTATATGTATGGATTTTTGTATCATATTCAATATAATGCAATGGTGTAAGCGTTACCAATCCGGGATATTCGCCCTCATATAAAATTGCTTTATCTGAATATTTAGAATTGAAGATAATCGTCTGAATCAACATCTCATCCGGGGCTAATGCGGTTTTGAAATAAGATTCATAACTTTTCTCGTTTTTATATGTATTATAAACAAACTGCAAGCAATCATAAGAGAGACACCACCAACTTGAGCCACAATAAATATTTATTTGCCGGCCATCAATATCTATATAATTCTTCTTATTAATATGAATAAATCGCAAACCCTCTCTTATAACACCATAAATGAGTCTTCTTATTTTCGCACTTTTCACATTAATATCTCTAATATGAAATAATCTGACCCGTGTCTGCATTTTTGGTGGATAAAAGCAATGAGTAAGATCCATTCCTTTTATAAACTCCTTGTTTGGATTCTTATATAAAAAATCCAATATTTGCTTATTGCTCCATAAAGGATAATCTAAACCTGAGAGAAAGAATATTCTATCAAACTTACAATTATAGTTTAAACATTCCTCTATAAGATTTATTTGATAGCGACACTGAGAAAATCCACCCCAATATGTTTTTACACGCTTTTTAATAAAAATAACATTCTCACATTTGCTTAACTTATCCTTAAACGGATTAATATCAACCTTTTTATCTATATGTATAAAAAATGTTGTTACATTCTTTATTTGCAACGCAGAGACCATATTATATAACTGTACAGTATCTGTATGCGCCGCTATCAAATATGCAATTTTCATCCTTTTTTCTTTATAATAGTTTCAAGACAACTTGCTAAATGACGCTGTCCCTTCTCATTAAAATGTATCAGATCCCTATACATATCTACCGTTTCTCCATTTTTCAGTCCTTGCATTAATGGGACATTATTTTGTCGTGCCCATTTAATTATCCTATCTCCCATTTCATTATATTTTCCTGCTTCCAATTCACCTTTTTCCGCATGAAGATATATTGAGAACGGTATGTGTAAAGAGTCTGCGATTGTCTTTAATTGTGAGAATCCGGGATTAAACTTCATCGACTTCTTTATTACAGATTTTCTTTTCGCAGATGCAACTACAGATGCGTCTGGATCTAAAAACGTTTTCTTAACAAAGAACATTTTTACTCTTGGCATAAGATATCTGTCAATAAGCTCCATCCATGCCAAAGGATATTGTTTGTCCGGATAATTGGGATAAATACCAACCACTGGCATGTGCGACATAACATCGTACGCATCATGACTGCTACACACCAGAATCATCGCGCTGGCCCCGAATGTTCCCTTCTCCTTCAGATAAGCCGCACAATTGTCCGGTCCCCAGCTTCCGGCTGATATATTCAGCATCTGCATACCCGTTTCATTCGAGAAGAGCGTAGAGGCAAGCGAATCCTGGTCCATCCAAGTACCCCCAAATATCACAGAGTCGCCAAGTCCAAGCACCCTCACCTTTGTTGACTCAGGCTCACCGTTGCGCTGCGAATAAGAATTATAATGTATGTATGCCCCAAATCTATGTCTATCCTGATTTGGCTGTGCTATATATTCATATTTGTCACTCTCACGATATAGCAGGGCATCACAAAAGCCGAATGCGAAGCGGAGTATAAACTCACATACCACAAGGAATAAAACGAATATAAATATAGCCCTTTTTAATATCTTCATCTCATTACCGCATCAACCTTATAATATTTTTTATAGTCATCCAATATGCTGACAACTAACCATAATACAAAGCACAAATACCAACCCGACTGGAACAGATACGCTTCAAACATAGTGTGCAAACACAAAAAAGCAAGTAAGGCACTATATAGTGCCATACGAGAATTATTACGCAATAATCGCAATGGCAGAATTGCTCGCTTCACGATAAGCAGTGCGAATATTAATCCCACAATTCCTGTTTGAGATAATACTGTCAACCATCCTGAACCCGTTTCCGCACGACCGGTTGTAGCCTCTTCACCAATACCTGTAACGCCGAATCCGATACCCCATATTGGTGAAGATTTGAATTCTTCCATTCGCGCATTCCACAAAGCTGTTCTTGAAGTCTCAGCACTCTCATCAACGAAATTTAATCCTCCTTGTTTTGACTGCATTTTTTCAGAATCAGACATCAATACAGGAGTAGCAACATAAGCTAATATACCAAATGATGCAAAAATAAGTATTGTCTTACCAATTTTTTTGTTAGACAACCATACCAACAATAAGGATGCACCTATGCTGATGCCTAATGCAGAGCGGGATCCTCCCCAAACCAGAGTCTGCAATGTTAAGAACATCAACGGCAACATTAATAAAGCCAATAATCTTTTTCTTTGTCCCCACAATCGGTTCATCCAATAAGACAGGAATATTATACCTATACCACATGCAGCACTCAACCACATCGGACTATTTGCAAACCCAGAAAAGTCTATCGTAAATTCTTCACCTGCATGAATTCCATACAACAACGTATAATTAAATCCTATTACATGCGCATAATTATTAATCAAACCGGTAATTATATATCCAAAAAGACTTACAAACAAAAATCTCTCTTTAAAACGATAAAATTTATACGATGTGCGACATAATGTTATATAAAGAATTATACACATCATTATCCATCGGTAATCAAACATTGATAAATTTATAACCGTAGAAAACACAATAAGACAAATAAGCCCAAATGTCAGATTTGCACGCATGCCTGCACCTATTGTATGCATCTTAACTATTGCGATAACAAACGCCAACCATAATACATAGTATAAATAATTGGTAATTACGAAAGAATACAGATTTGAGAACATACAGACAGACAACAGTATTTCCCACTTATACTGCCATAAAAGCTTTATGTAATATTTAGGATTCAGATATTTCAACATACAATTTATTATTATCAATTACACACACATATATCTTTCTTTATATAATGATTGCACACATTAAAATAATATACAAGAATACAGCTATTCCTTAATAAAGATTCCTTTCTTTATTCTCTCCAACGCAGTATTAAAGCTGAAGAAAATATCCGCTTCACTTTTTATTTTATGTATGTCCAGTCTTTCCGATTTTATGTCAGCCAAGGTCTTTTCCAAACAGTCCTTAAAGCCTTCCGGCGAGTCAAACTGTCTGACTATACCATTCTTCATAAAATGTGTATATCCTCTTGCCGACACTTTATGAGCAATGACAGGCAATCCACATCTCAGTCCGTCTATAATTCTTAGTTTCATTCCACCACCAAGACGTGTAGGACATACAAAGATATCACTTTGTCCGACAATATCCAATATATTTTCCGGATTTTCTATAATTCTTACATTATTATATTGCGCGACCTTTTCTTTTAACTCTACGGAAGGATTACGTCCGGTCAGAACAATGCTCATATTATCAGGAACAAATCTATACAACTCGTCAAGGAAATAATTTATTCCATCCAAATTCTGCACATTCCCCATCGTTCCACTTATCACAATCTTCGGATTCTCCTTATCAAAGGGTCTGTCATCCTCTACATTTATCTTTTCACCTTTTCTTAGGAAGCATCCCCCGACAATACTCTTTGTTTCCGAACTGCCATACAGTTTCTTAAAAGTGGCTTCATCCTCTTCCGTCAGGAATATATTATAATCACATTCCTTATACGAATGTCTTTCATTCCTTCTAACCACAGGCAATAACAACAGATTCTTTATCCAGCTGTTATTATCACGAAAATACTCCTGCTCACAGTTATGATTAAGAACAATTGTTTTTATCCCCGCTTTTCTGCAATCACCTACAAGCGACCCTGAAATGCTGTTATGATCGAATATGCAGTAATCATAATCATTCCTCGCAATCATACGCCTTGCGACTCCGTTATGCCTGTGCAGGACGCCAGTTATTGGTGACATATATTTTCCCAATTTAGAACGCGCCGCAACAGGAATAAATTTGCAATTTACAAAATCCGTCAGCCTGGCACCTTTCAGATATTCCCCACATATAAGTACATCCAAATGCGCGTCTTTGAATATCTCCGAGAAAAGTTCCAGATAATTACGGCACGCATAACAGCCTCCACCGATTCCCCATGGATTATGTTTTAAGATATATAATATCTTCATTGCAAAATATTATCTAAATACTACTATAAAATCATTTTTCATATATCATACAAGGATTCCCTTTTACAAAGGAATTATCAGGAATGTCTGTCGTGAACAGACTATTGGCACTAATCGTAACGTTGTTTCCGATTCTGATTGCTCCGGCAACCACAGCTCCCGTATATATCCTCACATTGTCACCTATTACTGGCTTTCCTGCCTTTCCCCATCCCACTGTCACATTCTGATTGAAACAGAAATTCTTACCGATCTTTTCTGCAACGATTATTGAGGAAAAGCCGTGTTCCACTCTTAAGCCTCCACCTATGTTTCTGGTATGAATATAGCATGTTCTTTCCCGTCGTAAAAAGAAATTCAAAATATGTCTTACAACAAAAGGCAGTCTGTAATAAAAAACATTACGGTATTCCTTCTTCTTCAACTGTAAGACAAAATTGCCTATTGTAGCGTCTCCCGTGAAGCTACCAAGGTCTTCGTTTATCTCAGGTATTATTCTTCTATAATAAACGAAACACACTATATGTGGGAAACACATAAGATGCATAAGAATATTCGTCATAGTTTCAAAATAAAATCCGCAATTTTCCTCTGCAACTCCATCTTTCTGTATCCTAGCGTTTTCTTCTTTGGATTCGTGATATCCCGTAGTGTCAGTCCCTTGGCTTTAGGATTCCAACTTTGAGCCACACGGTGTATGCATACAACATCTTTCATAGATGTATATCCCGGCTGATCGAACCATTGATAAGGATACACATGCACACCATTACTCAACACCTGCAACCTGTTCACACTATTACGCGAGTCAAATCCATAATTCTCCGCCAATCGCATCTGTACGATGGGAATGATTGTCATGTCATACCGCAACTCCTGTGGCAGATTCTCATTATGTGAACGAATGAAATGCCGATGCTCATAATACTCCAGGCATTCCTTTATAAAAGGATGCTCCTTCTCTGCACCAAAACAGTGAGATGTCAACGCTGTAAAATCTTCCTTTCCTTGCGCATGATGAACATAATACTCTCGTCCGATAAACATTCCGTCATTTAGGAACGGATCAAACGATTTGAACATATCAATGTCCGTATCGAGCCATATTCCGCCATAATGATATACAGCATATAGCCTTACGAAATCAGCGGCAAACGCCCATTTCCTTACACTCACAGCCTCGTTTGCGAACACATTACTACATTCCGCCAGCTTCTTGGCGTCCCATAACATAAACTCATAATCAGGCAAGACCTTTTTCCATGTGTCCATACACTCTTTCAGAAATTCAGGATATGGTTCACCGCTGAACCATGAGTAATGTATAAGTTTTGGTATCATACTTTAATTCAATCTCTTAATTTTTAAATAAATCTTGTTCAATAAGAAATACAAAGTGAGATTAAAAATTGCAATATATATCTTAGACGTATTAAAACAATTAAAGCCAGCTTTCCTATATTTTGAGATTAATATACGTAACTCATTTTTAATATGCTTTTTATCTAAATTCCTGACATTTGATGCCGCATATAGTAGACTCCTTACCATAATCAGCAATCTGTCCTGTAACCAGTCTTCGGGAGATATATTATTTGATAAAATATAATTGTAAAGATTATTCAACACAATTAATGTGTCATCAACAATTCGTTTTTCTGTATTTGCATCATGTGTTGCTGAACCTAAGCGTTGCCTGTAAACATATGAATCTATAGGAATCTGTATCGGATAGATAGATTTCATCATACATTTAAGCTGAAATTCCTGATCCTCTGCAACTCTGACTCCAGATGTGAACTTTATCTTATTTTCTTCTATTAACGATCTTTTAAATAACATTCGTGGATTATGAAAACAGACATTATGTAACAATAAATCACTCTTGCCCTTATTTAAATATTCTTTTACAGAGACAGACTTATTATACTCACCATCTGTAAAGTACTGCATACCCATTTGTATCAGATCACAATCTCTACATTTATTTATATACGATAAAATCTGTCGTATTGAATTCTCTTTTATATAATCATCTCCGTCCACAAACCAAATCCAATCTCCCTTGGCGGCATCCAATCCTGCATTTCGCGCTGTGGACACTCCACCATTTTCTTTATGTATCACGCGCACACGTTCATCTTTCGCTGCATACTCATCACATATTGCGGGACAACCATCCGGACTACCATCATCCACAAGTATCAGTTCCCATTCTCCATCCTGACAGACGATACTTTCGATGCATTCCCTGATGTATTTTTCTACTTTATATACAGGGACGATAATAGAAACAAAAGGATTTATCATATTCACTCTCACATTATATTCTGAATAAATAGGTATTTATTTGCTTTATTATAAAGCATACATATAAATTCATAGCTCTTTTTTTTCAAGAATAAAGGAGCCCAAAACATAATAGAGAAAGTTAGAGGTTTATATACTCTATATAGTTTTTCACATTCAGCTTTATATCTCGAAAGCAATGGCTTATTTTTAAACAGGACATTGTTTACCATCCACATATTTATATCTTTTATCCTACGTTTATAGAAGTTTCTGATATACTTTGGATAGTCTGAGGATAGACTCATTACTCTGCGATACATCTCAAAATTATCACTTATATATTTTTCTCCCAATTCACGGTTTGTCGCAGACCCTGGTCTCATAAACTGACTGTATGGGCAATCCTTCAAAACCTGCATTTTATTTACGTACATATAATATCTCAATATAAACTCCCAGTCTTCAGCATAATTTAAATTTGTTGAAAAATACAACTTATTTTTTTTTATTATATCATTCTTAAATATATAAGACCAAACAAAACCATGAAATATATTTTTACGGCACACATCTTTAATGGGAAAACATTTTGAAATTTCACAAACACAATGTTTCGATGTTTGTTTCCCATCTATATAATACCATCCAAAATGTATTAAATCAACGTCATCATTTAAATAGCCCTGTATAATCGAAAGAAAATTAATGTCAATCACATCATCACTATCGACAAATACGATATATTTGCCATGAGCCTTTTCTAATCCCATATTCCTGGCAGTACTGACTCCCCCATTTTGCTTATGAAAAACATTAACCCTATCACATTTTAACGCATACTCATCACAAATAGCTCCACTGTCATCAGTGCTACCATCATCAATCAATAACAATTCATAATTTTTAAAGTCCTGATTCACAATATGCCTTATACATCTGGATAAACTATCACAAGAGTTGTAAACAGGAACTATAATTGAAAATAAAGGATCAATCATAACCAATTCTAACCAATATCAATTCCTAACAGCCCAAACATATCGCATAAAACTATCCAATAAGAAATATAATTTATACTTGAATAGAACATAAATCAAATTATTACTGTTAAGTTTTTTATTAATTAAATGATCCTTATTATAATTTTCGGATCTCACCAGTTTCAAATTCGTCTTTCTGTCATGGTATTTAAGAATGTTATCACTTTTATACATGGCTTTTATTATTCTCAGAATTTGTCCAAAGCTCATACATAAAATTTCTCCATTTCCATTTGACAACTTATCTAATATTTTTTGGCTTACGCCAGTTATTTTCTTATATACATATAATTCTTTCTCCCAATCCTGAAATTTAACATTTAAACCTTCCTCATGTCCTTTTTCATAAATATAACCATATTCATCCGCAAAAATAATAGTGCTACATCTGTAAAAAAAATCTAAGACAAAAAGACTATCTTCACCATGCCATATTTTTTCATCAAAATAGACTTTGTTATCTTTCAACACTTTAGCTTTAAATGCTGACGTCCATATAACACCAACATCTCTTATTATATAAAAGTCTTGTATATCAATTTGTTTACAATTATATTTATTATTTTCAGGGGCTGCATAGTATTCGACAATGAAGTCAGGATTATTATCTGATAATTTAAATATCTGCGACAATCTGTCTGAAAGAATATAATCATCACTGTCAACAAAAACAACATAGTTTCCTCGTGCCTCATCTATTCCTTTATTTCTTGCTGAACTTACCCCACCATTCTCTTTATGAAAGACCTTTATTCTACCATCTTTTTCCGCATATTCATCACATATTACACCAGAATCATCAGAACTTCCATCATCAACTAATAATAATTCAAAATCTCCATATGATTGAGACAAAACACTGTCAATACAACGTCTCAAATATTGAGAGACATTATAGACTGGAACTATAACTGAAAAAAAAGGAGAATTATCCATAATAGTAATTTAAAATATCAAGATACCTAATTCAAATTAAATTCTTGTTTTATAATTTTACTGAATTTTATTGCTCCCTTTTCTGACAAATGGCTGGAATTATAAAAATCCTCTATTTTGAAACGTTTATCAAAAAGATAGTTTTTGTATTCAATTTCAGGATATATCCGTTTCATTGAATCAACAACTTTAGACAGTTCCAACAACCCACGTTTTGTCAATTTTGACTGATAGTTTTTATATGCAGGAGGACTAACAACGATCAATCTAACACCTTTATTCTTACATAATTGTGCTATATTATTAATATTATCCATTCCTCCTGTCAGTTTTTCTTTTACAGACTCATCATCATAATCATACTCTGTAGGTAAAGTCTGATTCATATTTGAAGGATTGTGCGGTCCATTTGAATGAAATCCCAAACTATCACATCTTGTCAACGTTTTCATATCTTTTGTAAAAAAACGTTTTGCAAATTCGTATTTTGAATTAAATGTTTCCGGCCAAAACAAAAAAGACCATTTTCCGCATCCAATATTCATATACTTATAATACATACATCTATATGTATTATCCATTCCATTTCGCCCTCTTAAAATAGCAGAGATTTCAACATCCTGCCCTTTACTATATTGAAAATTATACGATAATGGCCATATCACACATTTAAGATTATTAAGTATAGGAAGATATTTTTCCAATAGTTCCTTATCATAATAATTTGCTCTGCCCTCGATCGCCATATTAAATACACTGTCGCCCATCAATGTCGGTATTAGACCTTGCTCCAACTGCGAATGTCCCATAATAAGTATCTTGATCTTATCATGATTTTTTTCTATGTATTCTTTTTTATAAGAGAATTCATTTGGGCGTAAAGCTAGTGCCTTCTCATATAAGAAGAGAAGGCATATCAAAATAATAATAAATAAAATTATTTTTGAAATAAACTTTCTCATAAACTAAAATTGAAAATATATAAAATCAGATTGAGAGCCTGAAAAACTAAGACATATCAATATAATAATTATATAAAATATATTTCTCGTATACATGTTTCTGAACAAATAAACATTATTATTGAATTCCAAACCGTATTCCTTTCTTCTGTTAATCCATTCTACAAGAAGCATTATTACAATAAAAATCAGGACTGATTTTCTACACGAAGGTACACATATAGAAAAATTCGTTACTATTGTCTCGAAAAATCCAAATACATCAATAATACTATCTGATCTGAAAATCACCCATCCTATAGTACAGAAAATAAATGTAATTAATATATTAACAAATTCATTTAATGTAGGCAAACTTTTATTCTCTGCAACAATTCCTTTATACCGTTTCTTCTTCATTAATATAAGCGGTATAAATAAAACCGCATGATATGTTCCCCATAGCACAAACGTCCAGTTTGCCCCATGCCATATCCCTGAAACAAGAAACACAATAAATGTATTTCTTATAACCTTACTTAATGAACATCTGCTTCCGCCCAACGGAATATAAATATAATCCCTGAACCATGTCAATAATGAAATATGCCATCTTTTCCAAAACTCAGCGACATTTCTTGATAAGTATGGATAACTAAAGTTTTTCATTAATCTGATTCCGAATAATTTTGCAGAACCAATAGCCATGTCTGAATATCCGGAAAAATCTCCATATATCTGGAAAGAATATATTATTGCAGCGAATATAAGTGTCGATCCATCATAGTTCTCATAATTTGAGAAAATAGGATTTACAATGTTTGCGCAATTATCAGCAACTACCACTTTCTTGAATAGTCCCCATAAAATCTGACGTAATCCATCCACCGATTGCTCATAAGAAAACTTTCTTTTATTAAGCATTTGCGGTAGCAGTTCCGTAGATCTGCCTATAGGACCTGCCAGCAATTGAGGGAAAAAACTTATATATGCAAAAAAGGCCACAATATTGTCTGTGGCTTTTATTTTATGCTTATACACATCAATAGCATATCCTAAAGCTTGGAATGTATAAAAACTTATACCTACCGGCAATATCAATTTCAGACTCCACGAGTCCTTTACATGATAGCCAAACAAGTTCAATAAATCTATAAAACTATCAACAAAGAAATCATAATATTTAAACAGCCCTAATATACCAAGATTTAAAATAATATTTACGATAAGTACAATTTTCTTTACCTTATGTATTTTGGATCGTTCTATTAAAATACCGCTTATAAACGTACACAACGTTGTAAATGCTATAAGCAATAAAAACTTCTCATCCCAGCATCCATAAAATATGTAGCTTGCAATTAAAATAAACAGATTTTGAAATTTTAACGACTTATTCAATAACCAATATACGGTAAAAACTAAAGGTAAAAAAATTAAATACTCTAAAGAATTAAACAACATGACCTAATTTATCTTTTGATATAAGATTTTACAATATGAGAAGTTTCTTTTCTAATTGAGCAATATGTTTTTATAATAATAACTTTTATGAAATACGAAATACCATATTTTTCAATTATAATATTTGTATATGGCTGTAATTTTTTTATATTCTTTAAATAGAATAAAACCGGAGTACTTTTTTTAAATTGATTCAGGAGTAATTCTGCAGAATAGTCATCTCTTTCTATATCATAAATTCCTTTAATACAACGATAATCAGACATTATTCTTCCTTTTTCAGAAGTTCCGGTCCATACACCTCCAGAATGTTTTCTATATATTGCCATATTTCTATGCAACAGATATCCATTACCGTTTTTTAATAAACAGAAGAATAATGATAAATCTTTGGAATTTATGTATTTTAAATAATGATTAATTACATTTTTATCATTTCTGTACATACATGTCAATGGCTGTGTTATCCATTTCTCTTTCGATACGTAATATTTCAAATCAAAAAAACAGAACTTATCAGATAAAATAGGTTGAACAGAAGTGTATGATTTAATGTCTTCATAATATTCTTGATAAAGATGACAACACACTATAACATCTTTATATTTTTCTAAGATATCCACTTGTTTCTGCAATTTATAAGGATCCGTCCAATAATCATCCCCTTCACACATTGCTATGTATTTTCCTACACATGCTTCGTTCATGATACGTCCCAAGGATCCGTCATGCTTAGAATACTGATTTTCCTTTTCAAATATCGGTTTTATGATATCAGGATATTTCTCAGCATATTCTCTTATTATTGCAGCAGTCCCATCAGTTGATGCATCATCATGAACAATAGCCTCAAACCTGAAATTCGTTTTCTGCATCACGAATCCCTCCAACGCATCACGAATATATTTTTCATGATTATATGCTGTGCATCTTATACTGACCATTATTGGTCTTATATCTTTTTCTTCATTAACATTCATAACTAAAATGAGAAATTTATTTTAAGAATAATTTCTTATCAAAAATACTAAACAAAGTTTTTTACACAAACCGCTGCCACAACCAATCAAGCCCAATACAAATTATAAATATCACAGTAACACTTATCAATGTATATAGCACTGCATAATCAGTTGCAAGCCAGCCTAAGCTATCAAAATATCACGCCAAAGCTATTGACGCATAGTATTACTATTTTGCATGAATAAGTAATACACCAAACATACATGATGCGACCTAGTTTATAAAAACGCTGTTCTTTATATGTAAATCATTAAAATACATAAAAGAATAATTGCCAATCATGGCTCATTTTATATTATCTGAATTGATCTATAATTAACCAAATAATGATATGCAACAATCAAAAAAACATCAATACTATTCTGTATAATTATATATTGGTATTACAATCAGAGCTATAAGCTATATTCATAGTCTAATATAAAATATATATTATTGAATATTTTTTTTAATTATACCAAAAGCATTGCTTGTAATATCATAAAATTCTTTATTTCTTATACTTAATGTGTTTATAAAATTATAATAATTATTTTCTATTTTACTTATTAATACATCTAATTTTTCTACAAAAGATTTATCGACAACATCTATTGCATATTCTTCTAAATTAATTTTTTTCATCAATCCTCTATGTTTGGGATGATTACACAGAGCAATAGCTGGAACAGAAAAGCTCATAGGAATGATTTGACCATGTCCCCTCATTGCAATAACAAATTTTGCATATTTATAATATGCTATAGCATTATGAATATGGTCGAATGCAAATAGACTAAAATTCCATATTGAACAGTTAGATATTCCATATATAATTTCTTCAGATATCTTTACATCATCATATACGTGGGGAGCTAAAATTATATGATACTTTTTAGATAATTGCCGGATAACAACCTTTAGATTCTGTATAAAACGCGTTCTGCTTTCTATACTACCATATCTTTTTTCTGGTTTATCATCTGCAATCTGAATAATAATATATTCCTTTTCGTAAGGTCGTTCATATTCAGTGTTTAGTCCAACAAAAAAGCCAGGATCAGGCACTTCATAAGGAATAAATCCAAAGTGATTTTTAACACGTTCATAACTACCATCATTTCTTACCGAAAAAAATCGTGCACAACGATTTGCTTCTCCTATATGTGAAATTGCCTTTAGAGGAATCTCTTCTG
>ULNA01019864.1_pt1 | contig 19944 bp, 15 predicted proteins | sample 1951801 | NCBI WGS metagenome assembly ULNA01 (sample SAMEA4835565, study PRJEB28245) | human gut metagenome | biome: gut microbiome; material: fecal sample | place: Denmark | collected 2008
CTCTTCGCCCAGTTTCTGCCTGATGAAGTGATACCTATATTATATAGGTACGCGAAGGAGAAGAACCATGCCCTGCTGGGATATGCCGGCAACGAGATTATCACCGAGATGCCCGACGACCAGTATGTGAAGGAAGAATCGCGTATCAACAAGATGAACATCCGAAAGGTAGAAAACCTGTTCGAAGCCCTGGAGCCTCACCCTACCAAGCTCCTCATGACAGGCGACCCGGCAGATATGCTCAAGGCAGAAAATGAGCTTTCTGAGATTCTGGGCAACAGGATGGACATCTTCCGCTCAGCCCCATTCTTCCTGGAGCTGGTTCCCAAAGGCATCGACAAGGCAAAGTCCCTGCTCCGCCTTCTGTCGAAAATCAATCTCACCCCAGCCGATATGATTGCTTTCGGAGATGGCTACAACGACCTGAGCATGCTGAAACTGGCAGGCATGGGGGTAGCCATGCAGAATGCAGCACCAGAGGTTAGAGCCGAAGCCGACTACATCACGCTTTCCAATGAAGAAGATGGCGTAGCTGCTGCTTTGGAACATTTCTGTAAAAAGGCTTTTTAAAAGTAAAAAGGTAAAAAAGTAAAAAGGTAAAAAAGCCTAGCGGGGTATAATCTCCCTAGTTTCTTTTTACCTTTTTACTTTTTTACCTTTTTACTTTTCAACAATCAGTCCACCCTTAGGCTGCATTTCCACCTTCAGGTTTCCCTTCTTATCCACCTTTACGGTCTTCATCTGAGAAACAGGCCAGAGAGCCTTCTTATCCTTGCTGGCAGTTTCATGATAATAGGTAACGCTCTTGCCGGCAAGCATTGGCAGATTCAGGGTGAGCTTCATCACCTGGTCGGTGCCGTTCAAACCAGCCACATACCATTTATCACCATGACGACGGGCTACAACGGCATATTTTCCAGGATAACCGGCGATGAATTTGGTCTCATCCCAGGTTGTAGGAACACTCTTCAGGAAATCAATCTCGTGCTGAGGAAGCTCAGAGAGATTGTTCGGATAGATGGCGATACACAGGATGGCAGCCTGGTTCATGATAGCCGAAGCCATCTCGAAGACATCGGTGGTATAACGGCGATGACGACTCTTGTTATCTTTAGAGAGATACTTGTTCATGATGGTACCACCCCAATCCATCGCACCCACGGCATTGCGGCAGAAGGGATGCATGGTCAGCTCAAAGCCCTCCTGCTTGGCATGATAATCAGAGAAGAATACATTCTCCGAAGCCAGTACAGCCTCGCTCGATACATAGTTAGGATACATGCGCTCCCAACCTCTTGGCAGGGTGCAACCATGGAAGATAACCTGAATGCCATAATCGTTGGCATCGCTGAGGATGTCTTCATACTGCTGCATGGTGTGCTGCTTGTCGCCACCGAAGAAATCTACCTTGATACCCTTGATGCCGATACTCTTCATCCAGGCCATCTCCTTCTTACGGGCTACGATGTTATCCATGATGCCACGAGGACCCTGAGGTGCATCGTTGGCCACACCATTGGAATTATACCAGAGCATTAGACTCACATTCTTGCTCTGCGCATACTTGCTCAACTCTGCTATCTTGTCTCTACCAATCTGGGTATCCCAGAGCGCATCAACCAGCACATATTCATATCCCATGGTAGCAGCCAGGTCGATGAACTGCTTCTGGTCGTTATAGTTGCAGGATTCATCCTGCCAGATGAGCCAGCTCCAGGCATACTTGCCAGTTCCGTATTTCTGGGAAGCCTCGAATCTTGGCTCTACTACATCGTATGGAATGGTGGTCTCTACCAGAGGCTTCAAATCTGAACCCACGGTGATGGTGCGCCATGGAGTGGAACCCGGAAGAATGAAAGCTGCCGATGTAGAACCGATGCCATCTGCCTCCTTCTCCATAGGGAAGGCGATCTGATAACCCTTAGCTGCATCGTAATCGCTGATGTGACAACCTGGATAGTTGCCGTGAGTACCCGTCTCGCTAACCAATACCCAGCCATCGCCACCTACCTTGAAGAGGCAAGGGAAAGTATAGCCATGACCATAACCCGACTTGGCTGTAAGAGGCTGATCCACCTTATAATCTTCTTCATAACTTGGTTTGGTTCGGGCAAAACCGATGAGCGGATCCGACTGTGGACAGAGGTAAGTGGTGGTTACCTTAGGAAGATTGAAGGCAGTCTTCTCCTCGTTTACGATGATATGCTGAGCCTTCAGTTGATCAAAAGTATAACGGAATGCCACATCGTTGTTGCTTACATTGAAAGTAACCGTCATTGGCTGCTTCTTACCGTTGATGTATGTCACGTTGAGCTGGTTGGCATGATAATCTACATGCGAAACCTTGGCGGTGCGGAGGTCATAGCTCTTCTCCACCTTTATCTCATTCTTGCCCTGATAGGTCAAGCCCTGACTGAAATCGCCTACATTGGCAAGGAGTCCGAGCTGTGATTCCTCCATCATTCGCTTGCCTGCATAGTCGATGGAATAATAGAGTTTGCCATCGCGGTCTTCTACCACGACATTCAACTTACCATCAGGAGAACTGACAGTATTCTTCTCTGCGTATGCACCGATGCTTGCCATCAATGCCAGCGCTACTGCTAAAACGTTTTTCTTCATTTCCAGATAAAAGTAATTAGTTTATTTGTTACTATGTTTTTATGCCGCAAAGTTAAGCAATATTATCGAATAAACAAAAATTAAACCGAATTATTTTGTATTTTCTTCAAATAATAGTAACTTTGCACGAAATAAACTATACACATATCAGCAGTTATGTTACAACTTGACAATTTCTATAAGGCTCGCTTCGTGCTGAGCAAGGTAATAAGAAAGACTGAGCTGGTTCACACGCCAAGAATCAACCCAGAGAGTGATGTTTATTTGAAACCAGAGTGCCTGCAGAAGACCGGTTCGTTCAAGATTCGTGGTGCTTACTATAAGATTTCACAACTCACCGATGAAGAAAAGGCAAAGGGTGTGATAGCCTGTTCTGCGGGCAACCATGCACAGGGTGTAGCGCTGGGAGCTACAGCCATGGGCGTCAAGAGTCTTATCTGTCTGCCAGAAGGTGCTCCTATTAGTAAGGTGGAAGCCACCAAGCGTCTCGGTGCAGAGGTCTGCCTGGTACCTGGCGTTTACGATGATGCCTACCAGAAGGCGCTGGAACTGAGAGATGAGCATGGCTACACCTTCGTTCATCCTTTCGATGATGAGAACGTCATTGCAGGTCAGGGCACCATCGGTCTGGAGATTCTCGACCAGTTGCCAGATGTAGAAGCTGTTGTCGTTCCTGTAGGTGGCGGCGGACTTATCTCTGGTGTAGCCTTTGCCATCAAGTCGCTGAATCCTAACGTCAAGGTATACGGCGTTCAGGCAGAAGGAGCAGCAAGTATGGTACAGAGTCTGCACGATCATAAACAGGAGAAGTTGCCTTCTGTAGCGACCGTAGCCGATGGTATTGCCGTAAAGGAACCGGGCAAGATTACTTTTGAAACCTGCTCCAACTATGTTGACGAAATCGTAACCGTGAGCGAGGATGAGATCTGTGCAGCCATTCTGAAACTCATAGAGAGTGAGAAGATGGTAGCCGAAGGCGCCGGTGCGGCCAGTGTGGCAGCCGTGATGTACAACAAGGTTCCGGTGAAGGGCAAGAAAACCATCTGCGTGGTAAGCGGCGGTAACATCGACGTAACCATCCTGAACCGCGTCATCACCCGTGGTCTTGCCAAGAGCGGCCGTCTCTGCACCATCGAGATGGAGCTGGATGACAAACCGGGCGAATTGGTAGAGGTTTGCTCTGTCATCGCCGGATTGGGTGGTAATATCACCGGTGTTCACCACGACCGTTCAGCCAACCGCAACAAGGTGAATGCCTGCGTGCTCCGCCTCACCATGGAGACTCGCGACGAGGAACACGTAAAAGAAATCAAGGAGGCTTTGGAATCAAAGGGATTCCATCTCTGGATAGTATAATATTTAATGTTGAATGGTTAGTGTTCAATGTTTAGTATTAAGTGTTAAGTGTTAAATTATAAATTGTAAATTATAAATTGAAGATTATGAACGCAATTCACACAGACAATGCGCCTGCAGCTATCGGTCCATATAGCCAGGCTATCGAAGTAAACGGTTTCGTATTTGCATCAGGTCAGATTCCTATCGACCCTGCAACAGGCAATTTCGTAGAGGGTGGCATCAAGGAGCAAACTCGCCAGAGCCTCACCAACGCCCAGAACATCCTGAAGGCAGCAGGTACCGACCTTTCTCATGTGGTTAAGACTACAGTTTATCTGAACAGCATGGACGATTTCGCAGCCATGAACGAGGTTTATGCCGAGTTCTTCAGCCAGCCATATCCAGCTCGTTCTGCCGTAGCTGTAGAGAAGTTGCCAAAGGGCGCCCTCGTAGAGGTTGAGGTTTTGGCAGCCAAGTAATTCTTCCTTTTTTCTATCAGGAAGTAAACATTCAAGGTGAAAATATTCTTTAGATGGTATCAAGCATTACATTAAAGAATCTGATTATAGGCTATCGTTCGAAGCACCAGCTCCGGGCGATAGCCTCACCTGTTCATGCCTCGCTTCAAGCCGGTGAACTGACCTGTCTCATCGGAGCCAACGGAGTGGGCAAATCTACCTTACTCAGAACTTTAGCCGGATTTCAGCCAGCGCTTGATGGCGAAATCCTGATTCAAGACAAATCCCTTTCTGATTTCTCTGCCCAGGAACTCGCCAGAGAAATCAGCATCGTTCTCACATCGAAGACAGACCATGCCCAACTCTCAGCAGAAGAGATTGTAGGCATAGGCCGTTCTCCCTATACCGGTTTCTGGGGCACATTATCTGCTGCCGACAAGCAGATTGTTGCTTCTGCTCTTCAGGAAACAGGCATTCAGCATCTTGCCCAGAGAAACATCAGCGAACTGAGCGATGGTGAGCGTCAGAAGGTAATGATAGCCAAAGCCCTAGCGCAGCAAACCCGCATCATCATCCTGGACGAGCCAACCGCCTTCCTCGATTTCCCCAGCAAGATAGAAACCCTACAGATGCTCCGTCGCCTGGCGCACGAACAGCATAAATCCATATTACTGTCAACCCATGATGTAGAGTTGGCGCTCCAGCTCTCCGACCGTCTCTGGCTGATGGAAGAAAGCCGTTTCTCTATCGGTACTCCTAAAGAGTTGGCTGCCGATGGTTCCTTATCCAGATTCATCAATCGTGACGGCATCCGATTCAACAAGGATTCCCTCCGCATCGAAATCAAATGAGTTTTCGTAATTGATTTTTTCTATGGTTGCACGCAAGCACATGAAGAAAAATTCTCAAGTGGCTCAGTTTGCTAACTCAAGTAGCTCAATCTGCTAACTCAAGTAGCTCAATCAGCGAGTTCATACGTCTCAGTTAACTGAAGCAGACGTCTCGGTAAGCCTACGGATACGGCTCCGTTAGCCTACGCAGCCATATCTGTAACCCGATGCAGTCATATTCGTAACCCAGCGCAGTCATATTCGTAACCCAACGCAGCCATATTCGTAACCCAACGCAGCCATATTCGTGAATAAGTTTTAGATAATTATCTATCATCCATCACGATTTACATACACCACGCACATTAATACTCTAATATACAGATACTTAAATAGCGTGACAGATACTCCGAAAACGGGAATATCCATCACGCTATACAGGAGAGATAATTACCTCATTATCAAACGTTTAAAGATTTAAAAAGAGGAAACGTGTAAAATCTAGCACTTTGAAAGCTAGGATACGTGCAACAACAAGAATACCAGGAAGTTATAAGACGTAAAATCTATAGTCAATTATTAAGATGGAAATCAGACGATAATGGGCAGAACGCATTACTCATTGATGGGGCACGACGTATTACCTATCGACTCCTTACGTCATTCACACCTCAGACTTAGCGGAAAAAGATGGGATAGTATATCTGCCACTCTATATGACACCCCTGCTATAAACAAGAACTAGAAGAGGGCGTGCAAAGACTATATCTTGCACACCCTTTTTTTTTCCATATCCCTACAATATCTCCAACTGATCCTTTACCGCCTTATAGCAGCGGCGGGAAACCGTGATTTCCTCATGGTCGAAGGGAGGAGAAAAAATGCAGCGGAGCGTATAGTTCTCAATGCAGAGAAGATAATCGAGATTGATGATGCAATCCTGACGAACCTGAGCCAGAGAAGGCGACATGGAAAGGATGGTCTTTGCCGTGACCTGCCTCTTCAATTTATAAACCTGCCCATTCGAAACTTCAACTGCCAAAGATGAGTAGCCTCATCAAAAGTGCAACTGAACACATCATCGGGCTTCAACATCAATAAACCCGAAATGGTCTGAATGGCAAGACGCTTGGCTGCTGTTCCCAGCATCCCATTCATTCCCGAAAAATTCTGAGCCTTCTGAGAAGCCAAGACTGATTCTGAAGAACAGGAAGAGGACTCTGGAACGGAAGAAGCATCTTCATCCACATCATCTCCATCTTTCATTTTCTGCCGGATTCGGTCTACCACCAGTTCAAACTCATCCTGCTGATAAGGTTTCAACAGGAAATCGAAGGCAGAGGCTCTGAGCGCATCAATCATATACTTATCGAAGGCGCTGTAAAATACTACGATAAGTTCCATCGGAATTTCATCTCTCAGAGATTGCAACACCTCAAAACCCGTCTGTCCAGGCATTTCAACATCGATGAACAGCACATCGGGCTGTATGCTCATCACCAGATTCTTTGCCGATACCGCCGAAGAGGATGTGGCAATCACCTCAAAATCTTCCAGAGTTGCCAAATCATCCTGCAACCTGTGGATGCTCTGTGGTTCATCGTCCACAATCACAACCTTAATTCTATCTTGCATGTTATTTCGTTTTAAATTCTTATGAAAAGTTTCTTACTTAAAGACATTATAATCGTAATTACATGGAACTCCGATACTTACACATATTCCTCTATTCCTGGTACCACCCTCCTCTTCTGATGCTCCTCTGTTGCTCTGCATCTTGAAAAACATCTTGCGTTCGTTGCTTGCATTAAGCATTTCGATGGTACTGTTCAGAATTCTCAATCCGGTTCCCGTACTGGCAGCACAATTTTTCTTTTTCTTGCCAACGGTACCCGAAACTCCACATCCGTTGTCTGTAACATCTATGCGGAGCATATCGTCCTCAACCCAGATGTTTACATCCAGCAAAGGCTTATCTTCCGTCTCTTTCATTCCCACAAAAGCATGTTTCAAAGCATTCTCTACAGGAATCTGGATAATCATAGACGGCAGCATGAGCTTCATATCCACATCCTTGGCAACATGGAACTGAGGCATCGGAAGGAACGGATTGGTTTCATGGCGAAGAGTAGAATAGCTCGTCACCATCTGCAGTTCCTCTTCCAAACTTACCGCCATCTTATCGCAAGAAAGCAAGTAGGCACGCAGTACCTGTATCAGGAGCTGAAGCGGTTTGACATTAACCCCCTTCGGAAGATTAGATACGAAGATATTGAGCACATTAAATACAAAATGAGGCGAGAAACGATTGCGCACATTCTCCATCTTCAGAGCCATCATCCGGTTCATCTCCTCATGATGCTGATGCTTGCTGCGCAACCATTTGTAACGGAGGAAAGCGATGAGAGCCAACACGCTCATTACCAACAAGCCGATAATCAGGAGCAGGATGACTCTAAAGGATCTTACCTCTGCTTGCGTGGTGCTAAGGGATAAATCACGGCGAACGATGGCCGTATCCTGCTTGAATCTCAATTCATTCTCCTGAACATTCGAAACCATCGTAGCGTTACGGAGCGAATCGTCGTACTGATTCATCAGTTTCTGATATTGCAGAGCCTTGGCATATTGTCCCTTACGCTCACAAAGAGCCGCCAGTCCCTTATGATAAAGGTAAAGATAATTAGGCGACATCTTGGAGAGATCGTATGGCTTGTTCAAAATCTCGGTAGCCTTCGCCAGACTATCCTGCTTCAGAGCCAGAGATGCATTCAACCCATCCACATAGAATTGCACATCGCTCTGCATGGAGGGCTGGGCAAAGAAGAATTTCGTGGTAAGAGTCAGATATTTCTGTGCAGAATCCAACCGGTTGAGTTCCAGATAAGTCTGTCCGAGATTAGCATCAACAATAGCCGTCGCCAGGGGCTGTTCCATCTGCCGTGTAGCCTTTTGAGCTTTCAGGAAGCATTTCAGAGCCTCAGCCGGTTTTTCCTGACTGCTGTACACATTTCCCCAACTGTTGTAAAAGAAATGAACATCTTTCGGATTCTTTGGCGGATACAGGCGTTCAGCCTTCTGGAAATAATGATGCGCCAGCTGATAGTTCTGCAAATCATTATAAACCTGTCCCAGTCCTGAGAGAATACTGTTCTGGGCTTCATGCTGATTCAGAGAATCTGCCAGGAAATAGGCACGGCGATACCAGGAAGAAGCATCCGCCAGCTTACCCATCTGTCTGGACGCATCGGCAATATTGATACATACATCAATCGCCTCGCCGCAACTGTCAAGGTTCATGATTTCATGATAAGCTTTCTCATAATAATTCAAAGCCTCCTTCCTCTTGCCGGAAACCAGCAAAAGTATGCCTTGCAGATTATCAGCACAAGAAAGAATTCTGTTGTCAGGAGTTTGTTTGCAATAAGCGTTAACCGAATCTATCAACGACTGGCATTGGGCATCAGCCCCCTTCATATAATAACATTTAGCTATTAATAATTTTTTCCATTGATCGCTTTTATCGGGATTACCTTCACATTTGAAATTTCTTATCAGCATGATCATCGAATCAGGATGACTCTGCATGAGAGATTGGTGACCGGACACAAATTCATCGATATCTTTATGCCACGACTCATCACCCTTCTGCCGATGAGAACAAGCGGCAAACAGCAGCATCAGAACGAATAGCCACAGAAGGCACAGTCCGTTCTTAATCTGCATCGTCATTATCTTTCTATATACACTTACCATGATAGACTATTTAAATGAATTTATGTTTCAGTTGCGAAAGTACAACAAAAAATCCAAATAGACAAAAAAATAACTGAAAAACTCATTTTTTATATAAAATATGAACTAAAACGCATTTAAATGTGTATCTTTGTAGCATGGAAATGCATTTATTCAAAAATATAGAACTAAATAATATACCTGAAAGGATGAACAATCCATTCAGCTACGAACCTCATCCGCTCTGCATCGAAGCATGCAGAGAGTTGCAGGAAGAACTCTCACAGCGAAACGACTGGCGGGAGGAAATAGACCGTGGAAAGATGTTCGGCGTACTTATCGTAGAAGCCGACAACAGTAAGATTGGCTATCTGAGAGCTTATAGCGGACAGATTGGCGGCAGAAGCGACTGGGAAGGTTTTGTGCCAGCCGTTTTCGATTATCTTCAACCCGACGGATATTTCAAGGTACATGAGGCTGAGATTTCGGAAATGAACCAGCAAATCAGACAGTTTGAAGCCAACGAAACCCTGATAAAGGCGAAAAGCCTGATTGATGATTTGCAGCAAAAGCGCCAGGAAGTTATCGCAAACTATCAGACAAAGATAAAAGAAGCAAAGGAAAAGCGAGATGCAAGGCGCCAGGAAGCCCTTTCGGCAGGAACACCCCTGAGCGAGGAAGAGGAGAAAGCGATGATAAAAGAGAGCCAGTTTATGAAGGCAGAACTGAAAAGGCTGAAAAAGTCGATAAACGAAAAGACGGCGTACGAAACGCTATATGAAAACTACGAAAAGGATTTGAAAAGTGCGAAACAGCTCCGCAAAGAGCTATCAGAAGCACTTCAGCAATGGCTGTTTTCGAAATTCCAGATGCTGAATGCGGAAGGAGAAACCAAGGACCTGCTGGAGATTTTCAAGGACGAGGCGGTTAAGATTCCACCTGCCGGAAGTGGAGAATGCTGCGAGCCGAAACTCCTGCAATACGCTTACCAGCATGGCTACAAGCCTCTGCAGATGACGATGTTCTGGTGGGGAGAGAGTCCGAAAGAAGAAATCAGACATCATCTTCAGTTTTATCCTGCCTGCAACGGAAAATGCAAACCGATACTACATTGGATGCTGCCTAAAACAGTCTTTGAAACCCAACAGACCGAAACTACTATATATAATAAGGTGGAAACGCTCTATGAAGACCGTGAACTGGCAGTCATCTATAAGCCCGAAGGTTTACTCTCGGTTCCCGGAAAAGATACAGCCCAGCCTTCCGTCTACACTCTGATGCGCAGGAAATATCAGGAAGCTACCGGTCCGCTCATCGTCCATCGTCTGGACATGGCAACAAGCGGACTGATGATTATTGCCAAGACCGAGTTTGCCTATCATCGCCTGCAAAAGGAGTTTCTGAATCATCGGGTTCAGAAGAAGTACGTAGCCATCGTTTGCGGAAAAGACAAGGAATCGTGCAACCGGATTCTGAAAGAAGCTGAAGGCGGAAGAGGTTACATCTCGCTCCCCCTGATAGCAGATTTTCTAGACCGTCCACGACAGATGGTAAACCGCGAACAGGGCAAGGAAGCCATTACAGAATACGAGGTTCTAGAGCGTATTGACGATACCCATCTTCGCCTGGCGCTCTATCCTAAAACGGGCAGAACGCACCAGCTGAGAGTGCATTGTGCTCATCAGGAAGGTCTGAATGCACCTATCATCGGCGATCCGCTCTACGGCAACGAGCCGGCAACAAGACTGCATCTTCATGCAGAGGAAATCACATTTGAGCACCCGATGACGGGAAAGAAGATGACTATAACAAGAAAGGCTGATTTCTAACCGAAACCAGCCTTTCTTCATATCTGCGGATGACAGAATCCGCAGAAACAGATGAAAACATCACAACATCAGACAAAGAACATCACGATAACCTGAGCTATCACCACTCTGATAAACATGCCGAGCGGATAAACCGTAGCATAACTGATACTTGGCGTATCGCCATCCAGCGTCTCGTTGGCGTAAGTAAGCGCCATCGGATTCGCCATACTTCCACAGAGGATTCCGCAGATACTGCCGAAGTCATACTTCTTGGTCTTCAGGATGATGAGACCTACGATAACCACAGGCACAACCGTGATAAGGAAACCGATGCCTACCCACATCAAACCTTCCGGACGGACTACCGTCTCGAAGAACTGTCCACCAGCCGCCAATCCCAGGCAACCGAGATAGAGGGCAAGACCCAGTTCTCGCAGCATCAGACCCGCACTTCGCGTCATGTAAGAGATGAAATGCACACGAGGCCCCAGCGCACCAATCAGAATACCCATCACGATAGGACCGCCGGCAATACCCAGACGCACAGGAGCCGTCATTCCAGGAATATCCAGAGGAACGGTTCCTACGGCAAGACCGAGAATGATTCCGAGGAAGATAGCGCCGAGGTTCGGCTCGTTCAGGGTCTTTACGGCATTACCCAGAAACTGCTCTACATGGTCGATACTCGTAGGGTCGCCAACTACCGTCAGTCGGTCGCCGTACTGCAGACGGAGGTCATCGGTAGCAAGCAGACGGATATCACCACGAAGCACTCGGCTCACATTCACGCCATAGGAATTTCGCATCTGCAGACTGCCCAGGCGCTTGCCGTTCAGTCCCGGACGGGTAACAACGATAATGCGGCTTTCTACCTTCGCATCAATCGCATTCCAGTCTACCTTATCATTATTCCACTCCTTATCCACCTTCTTTCCGAAGAGAATCTGCATCGCCGAGACCTCATCCTTATTGGTAACCACGAGCACATTATCATTCGTATGAAGAACCGTATCAGCCTGAGGAACTATCACCTGTTCGCCTCTCCACACACGGGAGATGATGAACTTGCGATGCGTCATCATCGTAATCTCTGCTATGGTATTGCCGTTCAGGGCAGGATTCACGATTACATATTGTCCGATAGACGTATGGTCATCATCATCATTACTGCGAATCTCCAGATCTTCCGGTTTCACAAAGAGTTTGCGCAAGAGCATCATCGCCAGGATAACGCCCACAACACCCAACGGATAAGTAACGGCACAGCCCAGAGCCGCACCTTCGCTAGGCAAGCCCAACTGCTGCAACGCCTGCTGGGCAGCACCAAGGGCAGGCGTATTGGTTGTGGCGCCACACAGGATACCCATCATATCAGGCAGACTGATTGGCAAAATCCAGCACAAGCCGAGCGAGAACAAGGTTCCCACCAGGATGACAGCCAGACTCCAGAGATTGAGCGAAATGCCTTCGTGACGCATCGAACCGAAGAAGTTAGGACCCACATAAAGACCCAGCACATACACAAACATGGTAAGGCCGAAGCTTTCTGCAAACTCCAACATGTTCTGGTCAATAGAGAGTCCGAGATGACCCGCTATAATACCCACGAAGAATACGAAGGCTATGCCAAGGGAGATTCCTTTGACATGAATCTTGCCGAGGGCAAGACCCAAAGTACAAATCAAAGACAGGATGACGATGCCTTGCACCGCCGAATGCACGTTGATTAAATTATCAAACCACATAATGTTTCTTTATATCTGTTCTAGATAATATTTTAAAAATTGCTTTTTATCGATGCAAAGGTACATTAAAATGCGAACAAAACAAAATAATTCTCATTTTTTTTTGTATTATTCCCGATTTGCAGTACCTTTGCATCCGCAAAATGTAATAAGAATGAAAGATATTTGTTGTATTGGGCACGTAACAAAGGATAAAATCGTGACCCCGAACAGTACGGTTTACATGGCTGGCGGCACCTCTTTTTATTTTGCCTACGCCATCAACCAATTGCCAAAAGATGTAAGTTTCTCGCTCATTACGGCGATGGATCCTACCGAGAAGGAACCGGTTGAAAAAATGCTCAAGGCTGGAATAAACGTCACCTTGAACCCATCGCGCAATACGGTTTTCTTCGAGAATATTTATGGCGATAATCCTAACGACCGTAAGCAGCGTGTGCTTGCCAAGGCAGATCCTTTCACCATCCAGCAGCTGGAGCATGTAGAGGCCAAGGTCTTCCACCTGGGCAGTCTGCTGAGCGATGATTTCTCGCCAGAAGTGGTTGCCTTTCTTGCCAAGAAGGGAAAAGTTTCCATCGATGTGCAGGGATATCTGCGCGAGGTGAGAGACGAGAAAGTTTACGCCATCGACTGGAAGGACAAGCTCGATGTGCTCAAGAACACCTATTATCTGAAGGTGAATGAGACCGAAATGGAGACCATTACCGGACTGAAGGACCCGAAGGAAGCCGCCAAGCTGATTCATACCTGGGGCGTAGCCGAGGTTATCATCACCCTGGGCAGCGAGGGTTCGCTGGTTTATGTAGATGATACGTTCTACGACATTCCAGCCTATCCTCCTCATGAAGTAGTAGATGCTACCGGATGCGGCGATACCTATTCGGCAGGCTATCTCTACAAGCGCCTGCAGGGAGCCAATCCGGTAGAAGCCGGCAAGTTTGCGGCAGCCATGTGTACCATAAAACTGGAGCACAATGGTCCGTTCAACCGCACCATCCAGGACGTAGAACGCATCATGAAATAAATTTTAGATAATTTATCCTATTATCTTCTTATTTTTGCCTGAATTGGTGTAACTTTGCATCCAATTATGGAACAGATTTCACCAATTCAGGCATTATTGCAGCAACGCACCCTGCTCCAGCTGGAGTATTATACCGAGAAAGAAGCCTTCCGCAAGCTTACCGAACAGATGGGCATGCAGCGGAAGGTGAAACGAGGTGATGCCTGGTTCCCGCTACAGGTGGGAAAGAGCTTTTATAATTCGCTGAACCAGACAGCCATAGAGGTTTTCCGAACCTCTGACCAGGATATCGAGCACAATTTTGAGTTCGGTCGCCCCGTCATGTTCTTTATGGTCAAGAAGATGGGCAAGAATGAGAACCAGGGCAACACAGCCCTTCAGCAGCCAAAAAACGCTTCAGATGCTAATCATAAAGTTCAAAATTCAAATCTCAAAGTTCAAAGTATAAAATATTTCTCCTTTACCGGAACCGTGAGTTATGTAGATGGCGACAGAATGGTGGTTACCGTACCCGATTCTGCCCCTCTGCTCGAACTTCAGCAGTCAACCGATCCTATCGGCGTACAGCTATCCTTTGACGAAACCAGCTACAAACTGATGTTCGAGGCCTTGGACCGCGTGATGAAGGCGAAGAACAACCGTCTGGCTTATCTCCGCGATTTATTCTATTCCCATCAGAAGGCAGGAAGATTCTCCTTCGAACCGATGAAGTTCCCTTGGCTCAATCCTACCCAGGAAAGGGCTGTGAACGAGGTGCTTTGGGCGAAGGATGTGGCCATCGTTCACGGACCTCCGGGAACCGGAAAGACAACAACCCTGGTGGTAGCCATCAACGAAACCCTGATGCGTGAGAGCCAGGTTCTGGTGTGTGCACAGAGCAATATGGCGGTAGACTGGATTTCAGAAAAACTGGTGGATAGAGGCATCAACGTGCTCCGTATCGGAAACCCGACCCGCGTAAACGACAAGATGCTGGGCTTCACCTACGAGCGCCGCTTTGAGAGCCATCCTGATTACCCTCAGCTTTGGGCAATCCGCAAGGCAATCAGGGAATTAAGAAAGAACAGAAAGAAGGGTAGCGAAAACTATCATCAGAAGATGGACAGGCTGAAGAGCCGTGCTGCCGAGATAGAAATCCGCATCAACGCAGAACTCTTTGGCGAGGCGCGTGTCATCGCCTGTACCCTCGTAGGCTCAGCCCATCATCTGCTGGAAGGCATGAAGTTCGGTACCCTCTTTATCGACGAGGCTGCGCAGGCTTTGGAAGCTGCCTGCTGGATTCCGATGAAGAGAGCCAGCCGGGTGATTCTGGCAGGCGACCATTGTCAGCTGCCGCCTACCGTAAAGAGTATTGCGGCATTAAGAGCCGGACTGGGCAAGACCCTGATGGAGTGCATCGCCGAAAACAAGCCCGAGGTAGTAACCCTGCTGAAAATCCAATACCGCATGAACGACGAAATCATGCGATTCTCGAGCGACTGGTTCTACGGGGGCAAGGTGGAGAGTGCGCCTCAAATCAAAAACCGGAGCGTATTGGATTATGACCATCCGATAACGTGGATTGATACATCAAACGAGGAGAATCAGATAACGATAGAAGGAGAAGATGCTCCTGAGGATTCTGCTTCCACATCATCTTCTGTATCTGCAGCCAATCAGAATTCTGATTTGAACTTCAAGGAACAGTTTGTGGGTGAGAGTTTCGGGCGTATCAACAAGGCAGAAGCCGAGCTTACCCTGCTGACTCTGGCGGAATACTTCACCAAGATAGGCAAACAGCGCGTTTTGGAGGAAAGAATCGATGTAGGCATCATTTCGCCTTACCGTGCCCAGGTGCAGTATCTCAAGAAGCTCATCAAGAAATATGAGTTCTTCAAGCCTTACCGCCGTCTGATCAGCGTAAACACGGTGGATGGTTTCCAGGGACAGGAAAGAGACGTGATCCTCATCTCCCTGGTACGTTCCAACGACGAGGGACAGATCGGATTTCTGAAAGACCTCCGTCGCATGAACGTGGCGATGACGAGAGCCCGAATGAAACTCATCATCCTGGGCAACAAGGACACGATGACGAAACATCCTTTCTACAAGAAACTGTGGGAGTATGTGGAGGCTATCAACAACAACGAATAAAATAAAGACTATTTTATGCTACAACGAGACTACATACAGCGGTTGATTCGCGAGTTTATGGCGGCACTCGAAAGAATGCTCGAAAAGAAAGAGGTGGAGGTGAGACGTGAGAAGATTAAGGAACTCTACAATCAATACGTGGGTCCCTACGCCTTCTACAGCATCGCCACCATTGAGGACGTGATGAAGGCAATGGCAGGAATAGACGACGAGGAGAAGCGACTCTCCAAGATGGATATGCTTGCCGAACTCTACTATCACGAGGCGGATACCGTGGGACAACCTACAAGAGACGAACTCCTGAACAAGGCTTTCATGCTCTTCGATTACGTGGAAGCACACGGAGATACGTTCTCCATTGAGCGCCGCAACAAAATGGCACAAATCAGACAGAAGATAGGAGATGCGCTCAAATAAAATGAGTGCATTCTCCCCCTCTTTCATATTTTTAGGATAACAAAAACTAATCATAAAGTTCAATGGTCAAAACTCAAAGTTCAAAGTCAACAAACGACATGACTGTAGGCTCGCCTTTGCGAGCCATCATCAAATTTGCGATTCCACTAATCCTGGGTTACATCCTTCAACAGATGTATCTCATTATCGATGCCGCCATCGTGGGAAGATGGATTGGCGTGGGAGCTCTTGCGGCTGTTGGTGCATCCAGCTCCATCATGTTTCTCATCATGGGCTTCTGCAACGGCTCCTGTGCCGGTTTTGCCATCCCTGTCGCCCAGGCTTTCGGTGCCAGGGATTATGCCAAGATGCGGGCTTATGTAAGCAACAGCATCCGCATCGCCGTGGTGTTTGCCGTGGTCATCACCTTTCTTTCCTGCATCTTCTGCGGAAAGATTCTGCATCTGGTGAATACGCCGAAGGAGGTGTTCGATGATGCCTACATCTTCCTGATGCTGCAGTTTGCGGCGATTCCTTTCACCATCGGCTACAACCTGCTCTCCGGTCAGATCCGTGCCCTGGGCAACTCGAAGCAGCCTTTCTATTTCCTCATCACAGCCTCGGTTATCAACATCATTCTAGATGGCATTCTGATTCTCGGTATGGGGTTAGGTGTAGAGGGAGCAGGTATTGCCACTTGGCTTTCACAGGGAATTTCCGTGCTGCTCTGTATCTGGTTTATCAAAAAGAAAATGCAGATTCTGATTCCGAAGGGTGAGGAAAGGAAATTTGATAATAAAAAGGTAAGCATTCTGCTGAACAACGGCGTTCCGATGGGTCTGCAGTTCTCCATTACTGCTATCGGCCTCATCATGCTCCAGAGTGCCAACAACGCTCTGGGAACGGTTTATGTGGCTGCATTTACTGCCTCTATGCGCATCAAATATCTCTTTACCTGCGTATTCGAGAACATCGGAGTAGCGATGGCTACCTATTGCGGTCAGAACCTGGGAGCCAGGAAGTTGGACAGAATCGGTCAGGGCGTAAGGGCTTCCATCAGGATGATGCTGGTTTATTTCGTCTTTACCTTCCTGCTCATCTATCCGTTTGCCGATGAGATGATGATGCTCTTCGTGGATAAGGGCGAGGCTGAGGTGGTGACTTATGCTGCCCAGTTTATGCGCATAGCCAACTATTTCTATCCATGTCTGGGCTTGCTCACCATCCTGAGATACAGCATCCAGGGCCTGGGTTACAGCAATCTCTCGATGCTGAGTGGCGTAATGGAAATGATAGCGAGATGCGGTGTGAGTCTCTGGCTGGTGCCTGCCCTGGCTTGGACGGGTGTCTGCTTCGGCGACCCTGTAGCGTGGGTCATGGCAGATCTCTTCCTCATTCCCGCCTTCCTGTGGCTTTACAAGCATCTGAAGAAGGAGCAAGTCCGATAGGGTATTTTTGACGTTTTAAAAATTTGCATAAAAAAATATTCTGCTAAGGGTTAGGAAAATGAAAATTCGATTGTAATATAGGCAAAAGAAAAGAAAATAAAGTAATGCAAATAAACAAAGAAACGATAGAACAGCTCTTCCGGCAGCATTATCTGAGGATGTACCAATTGGCCAGGGTACTTCTGAAGGATGATGCAACCAGCAAGGATGTGGTGAGCGAAGTCTTTGCCGATGTGCTCGACGGAAAGACTCAACTGGGTCTTGATAACGAGACAATAGCCAGCAATTCGCCCCTGCCTTCCGCCAACGCCGGGAGCTACCTTCTGGTGTGTGTGCGCCATAAATGCCTCAACCTGTTGAGCCGACAGAAGATGAAAGACCGGGTTCATCATCTTCTGAAAGCCGATACTTCGCCTTCGATAGCTCCCCTGGAAGCGACGATTGCCGAAATAGACAGGGAGACCGAAAAGTACGAGGCAATTCAGGCTTATATGAATGCTGAGCTCACGCCACAAACCCGCAAGGTACTCGATCTCCGCTTTCGGCAGAAACTGAAATATCGGGAGATTGCTACGGAATTGGGCATCAGCGAAGTGGCAGTTTATAAGCATCTGGCGCAAGGCATCAGAAAATTAAAGCAAAAGTTTAACCCTTAGCAGATTTATTATGGACAAGTTTGAAAAAATACTGGATATCATCGACCATCAGGAGAAGTATTCTGATGAGGAGATTCGTGAAATATTGCAGGATGAGGAATGCCGAAAGCTCTATCAGACGATGGTGGAAGTGGATTCTGCACTTGAAAGCCCCTCTCCTATTATTAATGTAGATGAGGAATGGGAGAAATTCAGTCAGAAACATCAACTTCAGGAAGTATCCCATCCTATAACTTCCTGGCGTAAACTGGCAGCATCCATCGCCGGCTTTGTCTTGATTTCGGGTATTGCCTTTGCCGCAATCCATACTTACATCAAGCGCAGCCAGGAACCTACCCAGGTAACGGCTGATACTCATCCGGAAGTCATAAAATCAGATTCCGCAAAGCAGGTAGCAGGAAAGGATTCCCTGACTCATCCGAAACCAGAAAAGCCAGCCATTCACAAGACTTTCGAGAATGTGGCTTTCGAGCAGATGATTTCAGAGATTGCTTCTTATTATGATTTACAAGTGAAGTTTGAGAATAACGAGGACAAGACCCTCCGTCTCTATTACGAATGGAACAGTCATTCGAGCATCGAGAACATCGTAAAAGAACTGAACCAATTCGAGAATGTAAACATCGAATTGCAACAAAACGAGCTGATTGTAAAATAACAAGCTTATCAAAAGTAAGCATAATATTATCGACTCTCAAAATAATCATAAAGTTCAATGTTCAAAGCTCAAAGTTCAAAGTTAAAAAGTATCATTATGAGAAGATTTTCAGCCATCATATTCCTGCTGTGCACGTTCGCCCTGGCGATGAGCGCACAGCACATCCAGCGCAACTATCACGACCGCAGCATGTCGGACGTACTCATCGACCTCGACAAGGCTTCCAAGCGCTATAAAATCAGCTTCATCTACAACGAACTGGAGGATTTCACAGTTACCCAGAACGTGAAGACAGCCAATATTCCCGATGCCATCCGCAAGGTAATCGGTTTCTATCCGATGCAGATGACCGTAGGTGACAGCCTCATCACGGTAGAATGCATGCGCAAGAGCGAGCGCAAGCTGATAGGCAGACTGATAGACAATCACAATCTTCCTGTAGAATTCGCCAATATCCAGCTGCTCAACCCGAAGGATTCCTCCTTTCTCTGTGGAGGCGTGAGCAACGCCAATGGCGATTTCGTCATCCCCTGCCAGCAGAAGCAGGTCCTCATGAAGGTTTCGTTCGTAGGCTACAAGACGATTTGCAAGCTGGTACCTATTGCCCGCATCGGAAATGTGAGGATGCAGGCGAATTCATACCTGTTGAAAGGGGTGACCGTTGAAGCCGCAAGGGTTGTAGAAAAAGTAGATAGACAAATCATCTTCCCTACAAAAGAGCAGGTGAAAACGGCTTCCAATGGTTATGATCTGTTGGACAACTTGTCTTTGCCTACCATTATCGTAAATCGAGCAGAACGCAAAGTTCAGTCATTAAAGGGCGGAGATGTGCAAATACGCATCAACGATGTCAAGGCTAGCATGCAAGATGTATTGGCTTTACAGCCGGATGAAGTTACAAAGGTGGAATTCATCAATGTTCCAGGACTCAAATATGGAGACAGCAATCTGGATGCAGTCATCAACTACCAGGTCCGCCGACGTTATGCCGGTTATGTGGGTGGAGTTTCTACGATGCAAGGCACCAAGGCAGGTTTCAATAATAGCGACGGTTATTTCAGTAACTACTCAGCACCCCTATAGAAGTAAC
>ULNA01004745.1_pt1 | contig 18440 bp, 20 predicted proteins | sample 1951801 | NCBI WGS metagenome assembly ULNA01 (sample SAMEA4835565, study PRJEB28245) | human gut metagenome | biome: gut microbiome; material: fecal sample | place: Denmark | collected 2008
TCTCAATCCGCTTGACGGCAGGTGGATCAGCCGTGATCCCATCGAGGAAGAAGGCGGCTGGAATTTGTTCGCGTTTGTAGGAAATAACGGAGTGAACAGATGGGATTATCTTGGAGAATTTTATAAAGGAACTTGGTATAGTGCTTTTAAATATTTTTACAGCAGTACTCCGGTAGACAAGCTCTGTGGATTAGTGGTAAATTTTCCATTGCTGAGGTATTGACAAAAACTGCAATGGATCATGCAGACGGAGCTATCTCAGGTAATTGGACACTTAATGCCGCTGAAGCTGAAATTGCAAAAAAAGAGTTTGAAAGTTCAAGTAAGCATGACGCATCTGGAAAATCATTTAAAGATTGGTTTGAAAATTATCTGAAAGTAAACTATTGTTCTAAACCTGATGGGATGTATAAAATGAAAACATACGCGCATAATTTCAAATCTAATAAAGGTACAGATATATATACCGCTTTTGGTGATGCACGGCTTACATTTGATGGTGAAATATGTAAAATGAAGGAGTCAGGAAAATGTATTGTAGAATACCCTATTAATGTTAATTTAACTGATTACTATACATTTATAAGTCCTGCGAATAGAAAATTAGCAACAACTTTCCGAGGTCAAAAATCACCTACAGCTGTCGGATATCGATTAGAAGATAGTGGATATTTGCGACCTTTCCATGTTAATGGGAAATGGGAGATGAGAGGGCGTAAAGAGTTTTAAGAATTTTATGAATAGAAAATTTATGAAGAGAAAATTGTTTTTTTTGGGTACGGCATTAACGATTCTTAGTATTATATCTCTGTTTTTATTTATTTTTTCTGATGATGATTTAGTATTTAGGGGAAGCGTTTCTCCTGATGTGTTTAAGAGAGAGTTTGAGTCTCATTTACCAGAAGAAACCTTATTTATAGATTATTTTATGGAAGGGAATCGTGCGATTTTTGCACGTATTAAAATATCTGAAATAAATAACGAAAAAAAACTTATGGAGGATTTTCAAAAAATATCTAGAAGAGACGTTTCTTATAAAAAGCATAATTCCATTCCTGGTTTTGTTCCAAACTGTTCTACAGAAATATGGTGGGATACTTCTATTATTGAAAAGTGTGATTATTATACGACGGAAATGCTATATCAAGATCCCATGTTTTGGTTTGATAGAAGAAATAATTATATTTATATGTTCTGGGGGAACTGATCCTTCATGCATTTCGAACGGCGCAATTTGCAGAAATAAAGAAGCATTTTCGAATGTCGTCAATACTCTTACACAACACAAAAAGTGTAAATGAAATGGACAAAAATCTAATTAATAAAATTAAAAATGAAAAAATAAATTATATTGTTGAGTGGTGGGAGGAGGATAGTCTAGATATTGATAGTAATCAACACATTCTTTTTTCACTTGAAAACGAAGATATTGATATTATTGTAACAGAGAAAAATATTGATGAAATTAATTTTGTTTTGGAAAAATTTAATGTGAATATATCTATGGAATTTCATGTTAACTTTTTTGATCGTATTATCTATCCAATATCTAGATATGGAGAAAAATATTATGAATATAAATATGGATATATGCTGAATAAAATTTTAAAATTCATAGGTGTTCATTGTTTGCAAAAAAGGAAGTCTCTTTAAATTTATATTTAATATTTTTCAATTGGCATTATTTTTTGAAAATTAATGATATTAGTTAGAGCTAAATGCACAGTGAAGAAAATACATAGGATAATAATTTTTCATCTTAATGAATAACATAACTAAATAGAGATTCTCTTGGGCACCCGGTAAGCTACACTTGCCGGGTGTCTCTTATCGGATTTTTATCTTTATTACAAAGTGTATATATACGAAATATACTGTAATCTGCTGACGGGAATCGGCTATTATGTCGCCACGCCCGATTAGAGTTTTACATACAACTATCTCGGTAATTGACACAGGTTGAGTATGCAAAAAACAACTGCCTACACAACCGGCCCGTTCAACCAATACACCGCCATCGAGCGCGGAGAAGAAGCCGCCTTTGAGCCGGTTCACGACGAGGACGGCAATCAGACATTGATCAGGACATCCACCGGCATCTGGCAAGTCGCCTACAACGCGGAAAACCGCCCGGTGCGCTTCGTCAATGAAAGCGCCAAAACCGTGGTGGAATGCACCTACGACTACATGGGCAGGCGGCACACCCGTAAAGTGAGCGTCAACGGGACGGTGAGCAGCTACCTGCGCTACATGTACCGTGGCTACCTGCAAATAGCCGCCATAGATGCCGTCAGCGGGGTCTTCCGATGGTTCCTGTTCTGGGACCCGACGCAGCCTGAGGCTACGCGCCCGCTGGCCATCCGCAAAGACGGCACCTGGTACGCCTATGGGTGGGATCTGAGCAAGAACGTCACGGAAATCTTCGGGAAAGCCGGTTACCTGCGTACAGTCTATACCTACACGCCTTACGGAGAAGCCGCCGCCGAAGGGGACGTCACCCAGCCCATCCAGTGGAGCAGCGAATACAACGATGAAGAACTGGGGCTGGTCTACTACAACTACCGGCATCTCAATCCGCACGACGGAAGGTGGATCAGCCGCGATCCCATCGAGGAACAGGGCGGTTGGAATTTGTTCGCATATGTTAAAAATCAACCTATCTTTTTAAAAGATTATGTTGGGCTAATTTCATGGGGGGCAAAAAAGATAGCTCCTGATCCGCATCCTGATCTTCCTAAATATAAGTATAGTATTGATTTTTGGAGAATAGGGAATATCACTCTTGGATATCCGGAGGTCTATGCTGCTTTAATAGGAACAAGGGTTGATTCTTCTTTGGCGTATGAAATGTTCATTAAATATCTTTCAAAGACAGGTGGCGAGTATAAAATAGATCCTCAATATATTATAGATCTCGAGAGTGGCGAATCAGATGGTCTCCAAGATAATATTAATTTATTGGCAAGATTGGCTATATCGTATGCGATAGAACATAAATGTTTTGAGAAAAAATTATATCTGGATTCCTGGCAACTTCTTCAAACAAGATCCAGTGAAGGAAATTATATTTTAGGAAGATATTACATGACGATGACTGCTACAGTAAATTCAGATTGTTCCGTAGATTATACTGCATATATTAGTGATATTTATGATTTCGATCATAATAGTTGGCTGCAAACGCGTTTTGCCGCCTTAGAAAAATACGGTTATGCTGCTCCTTTTAACGTGAGAGGAAATATTTCTGGAACATATAGAAAGTATAAAGAATGATGAAAGAAATATTGTTTATTGTTTTGACTTTATTGACAAATTTTATTTGGTTCACATTTTATCTTGTGTACATCGGGAAATTCCCGTTGGTAAAAATACTTGTATGTTCTTTAATTGATTTTATTGTCATAATATTATGGAACGGGGGTGAATATTTTTTGCAGCATATCATATATGTGATTTTTTGTTCAATCCTTCTTGGAAGTGGATTTGCAGGATTTATTGAGTACATAAAGAATTTATATAAAAATTACAGGAAAGGTAATTTATCATTTAAGTCAATTTTTGTTATTTTATTATACGTGTGGCTATGCGCTATCTATATTGGGATGGCTCAAAATTAATTTTATAAATAAAAGAATGGTTTTTTTTGATGTTGTATAATATTTGTTCAAGTCTCTTCTTTTATTGTTTGTGTTTTAATAAAATTTTAATGAATTGATAAAACAAATAATTAAATTCAAACCTCTCCTGTCCTAGTGGTGGGAGAGGTTTTTATTTTTTGAAATAAACATAGTAAGCTTCGGCTACAGGGAAGGCGGCCGCATTGCCACGGCCGGGTTCCTGCAGAGGAGCGCGCCCCAGACATTCACCTAGCAATACATAGATAGAAACTTTCGTTCATTCTGTAAAAAGGCTTTGAAAGTCTATGGTTATTCTAATGCCCCAAAAAACTCAGGACATAAAGGAAGATGATTATTATTCATCAAAAGTGTGGGAAACATTCAACGGGAACTTGTAAAATATTGGAATGATGCAGAATACTCTTGCGACACTATTTTTATTTTCTATAATAAATCTAGACAAATTTCATAATAAGCATTCTATTTGCCAATGAATGGGAACAGGAAGCGAAGGGATCTGTTTCAACAAGATAAAAAAATAATTCCGTAAAATATGATGATATCAAAAAATGTTGTTTTTCTATGTAGCGCATTGCTTTGCTCCTGCTCGGAAGATGTTGATTTGTATCAATCCGATTTAAATAATCATTCCGTTAAAATAAACAGGAATGCTTTATATAGATGTCCGCCGGAAGAGTTATGTAAAAAATACCCTCTTAAAAAATATTCCTGGAAAGAAAAGAAAACAATAGCCAAGTCTTTTGTTATTGGGACAACAACTCAACAAGAAGTAATAGATATTTTAGGAGTTGGTATAGTAGGAAGTGATAATCCTCCCGTCATAGATAGTTTGGGTTATCGTTGTAACAAGAGCGATCCGGAGTATCCTGGTGACGAATGGTTAAAATTTCTTGAATTTAACTTTAATGAAGAGGGGAAGCTTGTTAATTATTATGAAGTAAAAGTACCCTATCCTGTTCCTCATTAATATTTTTGTTATTTATACCATGTTCCTTCCGGCATAAGCCGGAAGGAACATTTGCTATTATTTTAACTATTGATATTCAGTAAATTGCTCCGATAAAAAATCGGGAATATCAACGGAATAAGACTAAAGTAAATAATTCCGTGAAAATATTATATAGAACTTTTTTTGCTTTTTATATTTTTTAATAACAGGGTGCAGTTCTGAACAAGAATCATGGGATATCTGTAAATTAAATGAACATCTTGGAATTGATTTGCCGTCCAGTAGTATAGTTCTTTATGCAAGCGATGGAGGAGGAAAGATGAGAGATATAAGTTACGAACATTATTCTTGGACTTTATATTCTCCTGTTTCAGTCACGATGCCGGTAGAAATGAAAACGAGATTTCCTCTGGAAGATGAAATAAAATATATTGAATCTACAATGCATAAGAAAAAAATGAAAATATCGCAAGCTCAGTATGCTTTTTTTAGCGATTGGAGAAAAAATAACTATATTTTTCGTGCTAATGTTGTAAGAACTTTACACGGAGACTTTCTTGTTATTTCACGTTTTCGTGAAAAATAATTAATCAAACACTAATACAGAAAAAATCCTCACAAGCTAATCTTGTGAGGATTTTTTTGATGATACGAAAATAGTCATGTCTTTTTAGATATTTATTTTAGTACCTGTCTTCGTTCTAATTTACTGCGCTACAATGCTGAGTGGCAGGCGCTTGTCCCCGTACGGAAGCAGCTCTTGTCCGAACTCTCCGGAGTTCTGGAAACAAAAGCGCTCATCGTTGACGAACGCGGCTTGACTTCGGCGGAATGAACGGAGTATGCTGAAAATACGGGAAGAGTCCAAAAGAACGACTTCTTATGTTCAAGCGTCACGGCGATAGTCCTGGAGCTTGCACGGCTACGGGGATGATTCAGACCTGATGGACTTGCCATGGGGCCATGAGGTTGGAACGCGAAAAATGTATGACGACGGCAGCCAGGAACTAGTGAAAACTTCTATCGATATCAGGAAGTCTCGACAATGCCGAATAAAGTTGCTGTAGCAATGCTTACAGCAAGAGACCTAATATCAAGATATGAGCCAAAGTTAGTAAATTGCCTTCTCTGAATCCAAGCACCGTTTCTGTTACACCTAATGCGTTTAAGATAGATGAAGAATGCGGGAAAAGGGAAAATAAATAATCAATAACATGAAATTTTTGTTAATTTTTATTATATCTGCTGTTTCTATATCTAATTCTAATATCAAAGATAAAACATTGATATTGAAGGAGATTATGGAATTACCGCCAAATCTTTTCTATGAAGAAAATAGAGAATCATTTCAAAAAAGGATTGAGCAAGGTAAATTTTGGGTAGATCAGGAAGAAAAAATATCATATCTATTCATAAACGGAGATGGTGAATTTGGAAAAAGATTATTCATATTAGATGCAAAATTAAATTTATATGTAATTCATCTAAGTAATGATGAAGAAGGTGGTAAGGATTACATGTTGTATAAATATGACCGTCTAAAGAAAACAGCGTTTTTAATTGGTGCATTTAAACAGGGTTTATTTGAAAAATAAATATATTGATGCGCAGTTTTTTGCTAATATGATTTAATAAATTTAAATAGGTCTGCAATTATTTAATTGCAGGCCTTTTGTGTTTGGATGCCAGATTACATTGAGGTACAATATAATGGAGGGAAAATTGTCACAACGAATATAATAATCATATGAAATTATGTATAGTATCTTTAGTGTTGTTTTTTAGTGCGTCAAATTGTCAATATAATCTTAAAACGGTTGTAGAACCTAATAAAAATCATGATAGTACCATTGTTGATGATGTTCAAATATTAGAAAAATCATCTAGTGGTTCAATATGGAAAAAATATTATGTTAAAATTCATGGCCTAGAAAAAGATATTCCAGGAGAATATATAGATTCTCCATACATTATTGAATACAAAAATAGACTTATTCTAGTATGTTCTATTAAAAGAGAATCGGTTGTTTTTGTTGTTACAAGAAAAAATAATCAATTGGAGTTTATTCCTGTAACTAAAAAAAATAATTATGAATTGTTCATGGATAAATGTCGAAATATGAAATATTATCCTATTCGTTTTGTAAATGGAACATTGCTTAAATTGAAAAATGGGCAACTAGTATCTGATTATTCGATAGAGTGTTCTTCTAAAGAATTTTCCGATCCTTCTGATATTATTTATTTATAATTTAAAGGAATATTTGATTTTGATTTCAAAAAAAATATATTGGAATTGAAAAGTATAGAAGGGCCTATAAATTAACTCTTTCTACATTTGGTAATAATTTGATTTTCTGGGTTGATAATTAATAAAAAACTTTATTAATTATCATAGAGTAAAAATTCCTTGTTATTTATACAATGTTCCTTCCGGCATAAGCTGGAAGGAACATTTGCTATATGAGGATGAGCAAACATTCATCTTGCCTTATCCACCGGAATTTGCTGGTGGGAATCAGCTATTCGGACGCCACGCCCGGCCAGAGCTTCGCCTACGATCCGCCTCGGTCAATTGACGCAAATCACTGATGCTGCCGGAACGCGGACCTTCGCCTACAATCCCTACGGAGAACCGGAAACCGACAGCCTTGAGGCAAACGGCATCGCCTGGCAGGTCTCCGAGTGCTAGACGGCTTGGCCGTCAGGCGGGGTATATGAATTAAGCGCGGACGGCCGCCGCGTCCAGCAGACGCACCTGTCCTATGACGGGAAAGGCCGCCTTTCTACCCTCACGGCGGAAGGCATGAAAAACCTTCTTCTGGATCTACCTCGAAAGAGAGGAAGAGAACAGGTTCCACTTCTTGATCAAAAACGTAGACGATGAACTGGGACTGGTCTACTACAACTACCGACATTTCAATCCGCTTGACGGAAAGTGAAGCATTTACTACTTATGGAGTCCCCATACTGACATTTCTATTACCAGTGAAGACATCCGACAAGGTATCTTTCAACGAGGAAGTTTTATGCAATATGCAGTAATAATTAATTGTGGCTGTAATGAGGAAATTTTGCTAAAAGATAAAAATACCCCCCTATTTGTGAGAGTATGGGGAAATTTTTAGGAGTGCTATATATGACGTCAAAGATAAAACTGATTATATGGTTTCTAAATAATAGTTTTCTAAATTTTCAGATTTAATTTCAAAAAATTCTGTTATAATGTAATGAAAAGAATAATAAAAATAAAAGAGAAAAATATAGATAAGGAATCTGCGATTATAACGATAAAGATCATAGTTTTTCCAATTGTTTCATTTGTGATAATTATATTTGGTATTTTTTTTCTTGTCGGAAAGTTAAATAATTTTTATTATTTGCCAGAAAATTATCGAGGAAATACATTAGAACATCATCATGAACAGCTTGCCCAGGAAGGTTTTTCGTATCTTGGAAAAACGGAAACTCAGGGAGTTTCTAAATATTTAGCTAAAGATATATATATATATAGAAAAAAAGTATTATTGGGTTTTTATCATTATATCATGTTATCTAAAAAGAAAAATGGATTAAAGATAGATTCTGGAGGTCAGTATTTATCTACTCCTTTCAATAAATTAATTTTTTCATACTATAAAAATTTTGTTCCTAAAGAACGCCCCCCGATAGTCAATCGAAAAGATATACAGTAGCGGTTCTGCAAGAATTTTTTGTTAGTTGAATATATGAGTTTTTAAAATCAGTGCATAGAATTTAGATAGTCTGAATACTAAGAGTGAAAGTAATTGCAAATTACTTTCACTCTTAGTATTTATTAGAAAGAAAATATGGTAAATGATTTTAAGTATATAGGTCTCAAATACTATTATAACCTTTATAACTTGACTATATTTACAATCAAGGTAGTATTTGGGAAACAAACAACAAGTAATAATGCTAATATCTAAAACAGGAAGTATCATTAGATCATGCAAGTGATAAGATTTTTATCATGGATAATGGTTGTTTATTGACATTATGAATATTAAAATATGATAGTCTGATTAAAAAATATAAAAATGAAGCCATTAATTTTAACAATATCAGGGTATCTTCTGATTATAGCATTTATAATTTTCGCGTTGTTGTTGTCTATATCTTTAGATTCAAGTTTATGGTATGATTGGATAGCACGAATGATACTGATCTTATCGGTAATTTTAAACATTTTATGTTTTTTTATGAGTATTTCACTTATATTAAAGAGACATAAAATTTTGATGAATATTTTAGCTCTTGTTCTTTCTATCACTTTCATAATTATATCATATCCGGTAATTCTTGAAGAAATTTCAGTTATCACTAACTAATTTTTGCGTATTATAACAATCAGAGATTAAAAAAATTGATTGACTAGTAAGTGATGTCCGGAGAGACAGCGAACTTCCACGCGCGCTACCTCTACCGTGACTACCTGCAGGTGGCGGAGTGCGACTTGACCGGGGAAACGCCGGTAGTTGTGCGCAGTTACATCTGGGACCCCTCGGAACCTGAGGCGACGCGCGTCCTGTCCATGACGCGCTGGGAAGCGAACGGGACGCAGGAGAAAGAGCATCTCTACTGCATGCACGACGCGATGAAAAACGTTACCTCCCTCTTCGGGGAAGAGTATATGGTCGCCGTATTCTGTACGAATACCGGCCGTATGGAGGTCTGACACGTCGGAAGGCAATATGGGGGAAGAAAACGGGTTCCGCTTCTCTAGCGAATACATGGATGGCGAACTGGGGCTGGTCTATCACAGTGTTCATCGGTATCAATTCGTTTGATATCTTTGGAGCGGCCTCATTCCTGTTGGAAATTTGTCAACGGGGGTTGGAAAGAGATAGGTATTCATGCAGAGTGAGTTCTGCAAATTTTGTTGAGGAAGTCTTTTGGAATTCTGTATGGGATTCAAGCTGCATCCGGTATGTTCCGGGTGCAGTTTTTGTGTAAACGGGTTGAGAAAGACTTGCCGTTATCCGCCTTCCGGGAAGAACGGAAAGCGGGAGCACAGCAGGAAGAATTAATTTTTTCTTAACAAGAAGAAGAAGGAAGTTAACTACCCAGAATGGAATTTCCGGATATATTGAGGCAATGTTTTTACATTATATTAAACATCGCCGGTCTGTTCCGGGACTTCGTATCTGCCATAGCGGTTTTTCCGTGAAATTTTTTCAGATAAAAAAGAAAAACGGCATAGAATAATATTTTTGTTTCCATATATGTTGGAATGGTTTGAATTTAAATTTCATAAAATATCATGATGGAATCATTGTTGGGTTTTATTTTTTGTCTATTGAGCGGAATATTCTGTTTTTGGCTCTTTTTCAAATGCGTCGACTGGTTTGAAAAAATCTAAAACTGTGCCTGTCTATGTATACATTATTATTTGTGATTAGCTTAATTGTGTTCGGTTATTTGATGTATGTCTTGATCAAACCGGAAAAATTTTAACCAGCAAGATGATGAAAACAGAAATTCTAGGTGTTATTGCGCAAATCGTTCTTATGGTGGCTTTGAGCTATCCTCTGGGGAAATATATTGCCAAGGTTTACAAGAAGGAGAAAACATGGCTTGATTTCATGAAGCCTGTTGAAAGGCTGATGTTCCGCCTGTCCGGGATTAATCCGGAGGAAGAAATGAACTGGAAGCAGTTCCTGCGGGCTTTATTGACCGTAAATCTGTTCTGGTTCGTATGGGGGATGGTTCTTCTGGTCAGCCAGGGGTATCTGCCCCTCAATCCGGACGGCAACGTCGGACAGACGTGCCACCAGGCGTTCAATACATGCATTTCATTCATGGTGAATTGCAACCTCCAGCATTACAGCGGGGAGAGCGGTTTGACCTATTTTACGCAGTTGTTCGTAATTATGCTGTTCCAATTTATTACGGCAGCTACCGGCATGGCCGCAATGGCAGGGATCATGAACGCTCTCAGTAAGAAGACAACTAAAACGATTGGAAACTTCTGGGATTACCTCGTGTTGAGTTCTACCCGTATTTTGCTGCCTCTTTCTCTGGTGGTCGGATTCATCCTGATTACTCAGGGTACGCCGATGGGGTTTGACGGTAAAATGGAAGTGACAACCCTTGAGGGAGTGGAACAAACCATTTCCCAAGGGCCTACCGCGGCTGTTGTGCCCATTAAACAGCTGGGAACGAATGGCGGCGGTTATTTCGGCGTTAATTCATCCCATCCGCTGGAAAATCCGACTTACCTTTCCAACATGGTCGAATGCTGGTCCATCCTGATTATTCCGATGGCGATGGTTCTGGCCTTTGGTTTTTATCTCAAGCGCAAGAAACTGGGATACAGTATTTACGGCGTGATGTTGCTTGCCTTTTTAATTGGCGTTTGCATTAACGTGTATCAGGAGATGAACGGCAATCCCCGCATAGAAGAGATGGGCATCGTCCAGGAAAGCGGGGCTATGGAAGGTAAGGAAATCCGGCTCGGATCCGCGGCTACAGCTTTGTGGAGCGTCGTTACGACAGTTACGTCAAATGGGTCCGTCAACGGGATGCATGATTCCACCATGCCTCTTTCAGGCATGATTCAGATGTTGAACATGCAGATTAATACGTGGTTTGGCGGCGTCGGGGTAGGGTGGATGAATTATTTCGCCTTCATGATTATAGCCGTGTTCATCAGCGGTCTGATGGTGGGAAGAACCCCCGAATTCCTGTGCAAGAAAGTAGAAGCCCGTGAAATGAAAATCGCTTCCATTGTGGCGTTGCTCCACCCGTTTGTGATTCTCGTCGGAACGGCTCTGGCTTGTTATCTGTTTGTTTACGCGCCGTCGTTTGTGGAAGGCGAAGGAGGGTGGGTCAATAATCCCGGCTTTCATGGATTGAGTGAATTTCTTTACGAGTATACTTCAAGCGCCGCCAATAACGGTTCCGGGTTTGAAGGGCTGGCCGATAATACCTGGTTCTGGAATTACTCATGCGGCATTGTCCTCATTCTGAGCCGTTTCATCCCGATCATCGGCCAGGTTGCCATCGCCGGGCTTCTGGCGGGCAAGAAGTATATTCCCGAGACGTCCGGAACGTTGAAGACGGATTCCGTAACGTTCAGCGCCATGACTTTTGCCGTGATTTTCATTGTTGCGGCTTTGTCCTTCTTCCCTGTCCATGCCTTAAGCACTATTGCCGAACATCTGAGTTTGTAAATTTAGGGTAGAATACGTTTACCACCAATAATATATTTACATATTTCCGTTCCAGTTTCTGGAATTGAAAAAGAAATCTACGATATGAAAAATTCCAATAATACTTCCCTGTTCCAAAGGGAACAGGTACGGGAAAGCTTGAAGCAGTCATTGATCAAGCTTCATCCGGGAATGATGATGAGGAACCCGATCATGTTTACCGTGGAAATCGCCACGATGATCATGCTTCTGGTAACCGTTTATTCCCTCTTCAGCGACGGACAAGGGGATTTCCTTTATAATTTCCTCGTTTTCGTCATTTTGTTCCTCACCCTTCTGTTCGCCAATTTTGCCGAAGCGATTGCGGAGGCCCGGGGAAAGGCGCAGGCCGACAGCCTGCGCAGGACGCGTGAGGAAACGCCGGCCAAGTTGATTGTCGATGGCACGGTTACCGTCATCAATAGTTCCCAGTTGAAAAAAGGGGATTATTTCGAATGTGTCGCGGGAGATATCATTCCCGCCGACGGGGAGGTTGTCGAAGGGCTAGCTTCCATTGACGAAAGCGCTATTACGGGGGAATCCGCTCCGGTTATCCGTGAGTCCGGCGGGGATAAGAGTTCCGTGACGGGCGGCACCAAAGTTCTGTCAGACCGTATCAAGGTGCTTGTCACCGCGCGTCCCGGAGAGAGTTTCCTTGATAAGATGATTGCTCTGGTTGAAGGCGCTTCCCGGCAGAAAACCCCTAACGAGATAGCGTTAACCATTTTGTTGGCTGTCTTTACCCTGGTTTTCCTTGTCGTCTGCATTACCTTGAAGCCGGCAGCCGATTATTCCGGAACGGAAATCAGCATTGCCGCCCTGATTTCCCTGTTCGTATGTCTCATTCCTACGACTATCGGCGGATTGCTTTCTGCGATCGGCATTGCCGGAATGAATCGTGCCTTGAGGGCCAATGTTATTACGAAGTCAGGGAAGGCTGTGGAGACGGCCGGGGACATCAGCACCCTCCTGCTTGATAAAACGGGTACGATTACGATTGGCAATCGGAAAGCGACGGGATTTTTCCCTGTCCAGGGTTTTGACAAGCAGGCTTTTGTTGAAGCCTGTCTGATGTCTTCCGTTTCAGACGATACTCCGGAAGGGAAATCGATTATCGAGCTTGGACATGAATACGGCGTCCATATGCGCAACCTTCATACGGAGGGGGCCCGCATGATTCAGTTCACGGCGGAGACGAAGTGTTCGGGCATTAATCTGAGCGATGGAACCGAAATCCGGAAAGGGGCTTTTGACACCATCCGCAAGATTGCCGAGGAAGCGGGAAATCCATTCCCCAAAGAAGCCGAGGAAATCATTGAAAGAGTGGCGGGCAATGGCGGCACTCCTCTTGTCGTCTGCATCAACAGGAAGGTTGTCGGCGTTATTGAATTGCAGGATATCATCAAGCCGGGCATAGAAGAGCGCTTCGAACGCCTGCGCAAGATGGGAGTAAAGACGGTAATGGTGACGGGGGATAATCCGAGTACGGCCAGGTATATCGCTGAAAAAGCAGGCGTTGATGATTTCATCGCGGAAGCCAAGCCCGAAGATAAGTTGAGTTATATCAGGAAGGAGCAGGCTTCCGGCAAACTGGTTGCCATGATGGGGGACGGGACGAATGACGCTCCGGCTCTGGCGCAGGCCGATGTCGGCGTAGCCATGAACAGCGGAACCCAGGCCGCCAAGGAGGCCGGCAATATGGTTGACCTTGATAATGACCCCACCAAATTGATTGAGGTTGTAGAAATAGGCAAGCAGCTGCTGATGACGCGCGGCACGTTGACGACGTTTTCCATTGCCAATGACGTCGCCAAGTACTTCGCGATTGTGCCTGCGCTGTTCATGATTGCGATTCCAGAACTTGCTGCGCTGAATATCATGCATCTGCATAGTCCGGAAAGTGCCATCCTGTCTGCGATTATTTTCAATGCAATCATTATCCCCATCCTGATTCCTCTGGCCTTGAGGGGCGTGGCGTACAAGCCCATTGGAGCCAGCGCTCTGCTGCTTCGCAACATCCTGATTTACGGAGTGGGCGGTCTGATTGCTCCCTTCATCGGAATCAAACTGATTGATATGGCTGTCGGCCTGTTTTTTTAACTGAAATAAATATATTGTTATGAGAAATTTAGTGAAATCATTGCGTCTTACACTTGTCTTTTGCGTCTTTTTCTCCATATGCTACATCCTAGTGCTGTGGATATTCGGATTGATTGCCGGCCCTGGCGGAGGAAATGCGGAAACCCTGGTTTTGAACGGGCGCGTGGTAGGCGCCGCCAATGTCGGGCAGCAATTCACGAAGGATATTTATTTCTGGGGCCGTCCGTCCCATGCGGGCGACGGTTATGACGCGTCCAGTTCATCCGGCAGCAATAAGGGGCCGACCAACGAAGAATACCTGGCCGACGTGAATATTCGGATAGATTCGTTCTTGAAGAAACATCCTTATTTGGAACGGAAGGATGTCCCTTCCGAAATGGTTACGGCCAGCGCTTCCGGCCTGGATCCGCATATCACTCCGGAGAGCGCCTATGTGCAGGTGAAGCGCGTTGCCAAGGCCCGCGGCATGGAGGAGGGGGCGGTGAGGTCTCTTGTCGATCAGGCCGTGGAAAAACCGCTGCTGGGCATGTTTGGCACGGAGAAGGTCAATGTGCTTAAGTTGAATATTGCTCTTGAGAAGGCTGATCCTTCAGGGAAGCATTAATTTCCTGATTGTTTAGGGCGGCAATGGCGATTCCGGATTTGGTGATAAATTGCCGCCTTGAAAAAATGAAATCAATTGCGGGCTTCATGTCATGGTAACGCCCGCAATTGATTTTCATTTTCAAAAGATTCTGTAAAATCAACAAGATGTTTTTAACCGCAGGAGCCGGGTGAATTTAATATGATTGACGGAAGTAACGGAGCAGAGCACTTTCTTGACCTGATACGGCGTTCTCGAAGGGGAAAGTTCAAGATTTACATTGGTATGATGGCCGGAGTAGGCAAGACGTACCGCATGCTGCAGGAAGCCCATGAATTGCTGAATAACGGCATTGATGTCAGAATCGGTTACGTTGAAACCCACGGGCGGCCCGGGACTGAAGCCATGCTCCGGGGGGTGCCCGTCATCCCGCGTAAAGTGGTTTTTTACAAAGGCAGGGAGATTGAAGAAATGGACCTGGACGCGATTCTTCAAGCCCGGCCCGAGTTGGTTATTGTTGACGAACTGGCTCATACCAATGTGGAAGGGAGCCGCCATCGCAAGAGATGGGAAGACGTGATGGAGCTGCTTGACGCCAATATTAATGTGATTTCCGCGATTAATATCCAGCACATCGAAAGCCTGAGCGGCGAAGTGAAGGAGATTACGGGGATTGAGATGAAGGAACGGGTTCCCGACAGGATTTTGCAGGAGGCGGACGAAGTGGTGAATATCGACCTGACGTCCGAGGAATTGATCGGCCGCCTCAAGGCCGGCAAGATTTACCGGCCTGAAAAAATCCAGATTGCCCTGGATAATTTTTTCAGAACGGAAAATATTCTTCAGCTGCGTGAACTGGCATTGAAGGAAGTTGCTTTCCGAGTGGAGAAAAAAGTGGAAACGGAAGTATTCCCGGCAGTTTCTTCCGCCAGAAGGGAAAAGATTCTGGCCTGCATCAGCAGCAATGAACAGACGCCCCGGCGCATCATCCGAAAAGCATACCGGATTTCCTCGCGTTACAGTACGTCGTTTATCGCCCTTTACGTCCAGACGCCAAGGGAGTCCCCCGACCGCATCAATCTGGCATCCCAGCGCCATTTGCTTAATCATTTCAAGCTGGTGGCCGAACTGGGAGGGACGGTGAAGCAGGTGAGTGCGGAAGACATACCCCAGGCGATCATCGCAACGTGCAGGGAATATCATATTACGGCTATTTGCATGGGGCATCCCGCATTCAAAATGCCCGGAGCCATGTTCAAGATACTGGGATATAAACAATTTCTGCGTGTCTTGTCGGAGATGAAGATAGATTTAATCATCATTGCATAAAAAACAGCGGTAAATTTGAAAATAAGGCCGGAGCCGGCTCTTTTCACAGGAAGCAGGCGATGAGATTATCATGCTTGTCTTCCCTGAGCGGAACGGATTGTTGCCGGCAGTTTCCGTTATAGCCTCCCCGGGGGCGTTTTCCGTTACCATTCCCGGGCGGGGCGGCCCCTTTTATTTTTTTCCGTCTGGTTGTCTGAAAAACAGTCCAATGTTCCGGTCCGCCGCATCTCCGGCAGCACCTTTGTTGAAAAAGAATGTAGAATTCCCGGAGGAGCAGCATTCTTAAAAGTGAAACGATAACGTTCCGTCTCCCATAGAGGAGCGGCGGTTATCATAAACAGAAGGAACAGTGATGAGCATCAATTTGCAAAAAGTCATTATCGCCGTATGTGCGACCGCAACGGTCAGTGCGGGATTCGCAGCCCGCACTGAGGGGGCCAAACTGCACCGATTCAGCACTACTATCGAAAAAGAGAGGCCGCAGTTGAATGAAGAAACGAAACGGTTGATTGCTTCCTATCGCCGGGACCCGTCCGAGGCTAATCGGCTGGCTTTGAGGAAACAGGTCGGGATTAATTACGACAAGGTCCTTGACCGAAAAAAGGCGAAGCTTGAAGAATTGAAACGAACGGCCCGGCATGCGTCCAAGATACAGGAAATGCAGGAGATCGTGGATGAAATGGTTCAAAACAGGGAAGCGCGCATCGACCAAAGCATGCGGCGTTTCAGTGATCCGCGATTCAGACCAGGTGCCCGCAATGCAGATGGCGGGTATTTGCCGGTGCTCGGAGCTTCCTGGAATGTATCAATTGCATATACTCCGGTTACCAATGAGGATTATGCCCAATTCCTGAAGGCAACGGGAAGGAAGGCTCCTAAGGATTGGGATAATGGCGCCATGCCTGCCGGCAAAGGGAGGCATCCCGTGGTGAATGTTTCCTATGACGACGCTTCTGCCTATTGCCAATGGTTGTCGCTCCAGGATAGGAAAGCCGTTTACCGCCTGCCGACTGAAGAGGAGTGGGAGTTTGCCGCCGGGCATATGCCCAAGGATGCGGATTTTAATTGCGGCGAGAGAAACGGGACTTCTCCCGTGGACGCCCATGCCGCGACATCCGGCGCCTGCGGAGCGATTGATATGTGGGGCAATTGCTGGGAATGGACTTCTTCTCCAGTTGAAGTTTCCAAGGCCGTGGCACACGGTAAAACGGTCATGGCGGTGAAGGGCGGTTCCTGGCGTTCGCCGCGGACGAGCTGCAGGACTGAGCGGAAAGGAGAAGGAAGGGAATCTTCTTTCGCTTTCAGTGATGTCGGTTTCCGGGTCGTCCGCGAAGGTTGAGGGGGGATTCCATGCGTTTCAGTTTCTTACAGGCAATAGAATCTGGCTGGCAGACCTGATGGAAATTCCGGCCGAATTGGTAGATTTCCCTAGGGAACTGCATTCTTGAAAAGTGAAACGATACCGTTTCAGAAAAAATATCAACCCTCATTGATTATCATGAACAAGCTCATCATTCCTGCAATTATTGGAATATTCGGTCTGGCTCCCGGTACGGTTACTGCCAACGCGGCGGAATCAACAACAACCTCCTTTTCTGTTCAAATACTGAAAAAGAAACCGAAGGCGTTGAAGTACGGCCTGAAACACGGCCTCAAGAAAGGTTTGAAACACGGCCTGAAAAAAGGCAGGATAAACGGCGGTAAAAAATAGTCGCCGCCATCTTATCTGCTGCCGGGCTGCAGCCCGGCAGCGTTTTCCCATCAATAAGGATGTTTTATCACCTGTAGTGCGGAAACATATCTGACTTCCGTACAGCTTTGATACATTGCCCATCATGTCTTAAAAAGTCAACATATTGAGAAGAAAGGCGTTTTATGGTAAAATGGTTGTTGTGCGGAGCCGCCATGATTTCCGGCATCGTGATCGCGGCTGAGCCGGAAAATCGTTCATTCCAATTTGGAAATTTTGAGGTGATTGCTGTTCAGGATGCTCTTTCAGCGATGCGGTTCGAATTATTCCCGGGTATGCCGGAAGAGGAGTTCCTCCGCTTAACCGGAGGCGGGAGGGTTTCTTCTTCCGTGAATGTTTTCCTGTTGAAACGCGGCGACGGAAAAATCATTCTGGTGGACGCAGGGAACGGAGGAAAACGGGGCGGGATGCTCCGTAAACTTGAACAGAGCGGCGTTTTTCCGGAGAGCGTCGATTTCATTTTACTCACCCATATGCACGGCGACCACATCGGAGGATTGCTTGGGAAACATGGCGAAGCCGTTTTTTCCAGAGCCCTCGTCTATGTTTCCATGCCGGAATGGGAATTTTGGCAAAATGGTACGGCCGGACCACAGGGAAAACAGGTCCGGAAGGTGTTGCATGCTTACGGCAGCCGGGTGAGAACATTCCGGTTTGGAGAAGAAGTTCTGCCCGGCATCAAGGCTCTTGACGCTTCCGGGCATACACCCGGGCATACCGTTTTTGAGACTGATTCCCTGCTGATTGTCGGAGATTTGCTTCATGCTGCCGCGCTCCAGATTCCGCGTCCGGAGGTTTGCACGATTTACGATATGAATCCGTCCGGAGCGGTTCAGGCCCGGCGGCGCTTTTATGAGTTTGCGGCTTCTTCCCCGAA
>ULNA01004906.1_pt1 | contig 18398 bp, 14 predicted proteins | sample 1951801 | NCBI WGS metagenome assembly ULNA01 (sample SAMEA4835565, study PRJEB28245) | human gut metagenome | biome: gut microbiome; material: fecal sample | place: Denmark | collected 2008
TTGCAAAAGAAAATAAAAAGTTTCAATATAAATATGTGAAATCTGGAGGAAGGGCATCTGAATTCGAAGGAGCTATTGAATGGTTATGTTTGTCTGGTATTGCGAGCAGATTATATCGTGTTGAGCAAATAAACTTACCTCTTAATGCTTATAGATCCCTAACAGATTTCAAATTCTACATGAATGATGTTGGATTGTGCTCTGCAAGTCAAGATATTCACTTTGATGATATTCAAAGAGATAATATTTTACTATCAAACTTTAAGGGTGGGTTAACAGAAAGCTATGTTTATAATCAGCTAACAAGTAATGGGTTAAGTTTATATTACTGGACAAGTGGAAATCAAGCAGAAGTTGATTTCATTTCCAGAATAAAAGATGATATAATTCCTATTGAAGTAAAAGCATCTGATAATACACGTTCAAGGAGTTTATCAGTCTATATAAACAAATACTTACCAAAATATTCTTTAAGATTATCTTTAAAGAACTTTGGCTTTGAAAATGGAATTAAATCCATTCCTCTATATGCTATTTTTTGTATTGAAAAATAACACCTTTAAATAACGACTACCAATTAACTATATATACAAACTAAAAAGGCGCTGATAACGCCTTTATTTTGTTTTATGTTTCAAGCCTTCAAACTCTGAAGATTTTATAAACTCTTGTGTTTCATCATCTGCTATTATATAGTCAATAGTTTTATCATTCAATAAATATGAACTATAAAAACAATCAGATGCTTTTTTATATTTTTCCATAATTGAATATAAACATCCAAGATTATACCATATACGATAATCATCTTTACAGTAGCCTAATCCTTTGATGTAATATTCTTGAGCTTTCTCATATTCTTTTATTTCTTTGTAATAAAGAGCTAAGTTATAAAAGGCTCTATAGTTAGGATTAGCATTAGCAATTTCTAATAAGTAATACTTTTCCATATTTTCATATTCTTTAAGTCTTGCATATAGATTTCCAATATTAAAAGCAATATCTGGATATTCTTTATTATTTGAATATGCTGTTAAAGCATATGATAAAGCCTTTTTTATTTTTTTCTTTCGCTCATAAACTAAAGATATATTGAAATAAGTATCATAGTCATAGCCACTTCTTTTTATAACATTCTTATAATACTTAAGAGCTTTGTTTAAATACTTTTGGTTATTTTCACTAAGTTCTTGATAACAAAATCCTATTCTATAGTTTACTTCCCATAAGCCTTTGCGTAAAGCTATTTTATACTTCTTTATTGCATTTTTATAATCATTTTGTTTAGCATAGTATTCACCATAATAGTAATATCCTAAATATTCACCATGAGTTAACTTAAGATAGTCCTTTATAGTCACTAAAGCTTCTTCTAACTTATCAGCTATTAAATAATAATATATTAAATCAGCATAATCATTTGAATGTATTTCATATTTAAATGCCATTTTATATATAGCAATTGCTTCTAAGTAATCTTCTTTTTCAGCGTACTCTTGTGCTTTTTTTATTAACTTATTATATTCGTTAGATTCCATATTGTACTAGATACATAATGCCCACTAATAAATTATTTAACATATGAACACTTATTGACACATATATGTTGTTATTTGAATAATGATAAACTAAACAAAGAGGAAAAGCGAGAGCTAGATACTGAAAGATATATACGAAACTTTGGCAATCAGTAACGTGAATAAAAGCAAAGATAAATGTGGAAACACAAATAGCAATAGTAGAATTTAGTTTGAATGATTTTTCAAATGTATCTATTATTAGTTTTCTAAATACTATTTCTTCACATATTGGAGCAAATATAACAACTGCTATTAATAAATACCATTTACCCGTTGATTGCATCATCAATTGAAGTGTACTTTCATTAACACTTGTTCCACCATCTCCAAAAATAGCATAAATTATATTTACCATATATGAAAGAGCAAGCATTGAGATGAAACCTATTAAAACAATTAGCATGTTTCTTCCAAACTCACTTTTCATTTTTTTGGCATCTTCTAATAGATCTTTCCACAAGAAAACACCTATAAAGATAACAAGTGGAGCATACGAGAATAACTGAAGTAAAGCAGATAAATGTTTAGCAGCATTAAAATAGTCTGGATTGAGGGTAAAATACTCACTTGCAAACTGAGCGTATGTTTGACCATTTTCTAATATTTCTGTACTATAATAGTTTGAGAATAAGACTAATATTTTTTGCGTAAATTGCAAACTATAGCCAAATTTTTTATATGCTATTAGACATACAGGAAACATACCAAATAATGAACCAATTACAAGTAAAATTAATGCTCCTATTAGAAAGAATAAATAGCGATATCTTTTTACTAAATCCATTTATAACCCCTCTTATAACCTTTTCATTGTTCTAATTTCTTCTTTTATCATTTGTAAGAATTCATCAACTGATACATTTACTTGGGCATCTTGACCATATCGACGATAAGTGATTCTTCCTTCACTTACTTCTTTGTCGCCAATTACTAATTGATAAGGTATTTTCTTTGTTTGAGCTTCACGAATTTTATATCCTAATTTTTCTTCACGATCATCAACTTCAACTCTAATATCTTCTGCAAAGAATAAATCTTTTAGTTTATTAACATAGTCTAAATGATATTGGTTATTAACTGGAATTAATTTAACTTGAACAGGAGCAAGCCATGTTGGGAAAGCTCCACCAAAGTGTTCAGTAATAATACCAATAAATCTTTCTAGTGAACCAAATATAGCACGATGAAGCATTACTGGACGAGCTTTTTCACCTTTTTCATCGATATATGTTAAATCGAATCTTTCAGGTAATTGCATATCTAATTGGATTGTTCCACATTGCCATACACGATTCATTGAATCTCTTAATTTAAAGTCTAGTTTTGGTCCATAGAATGCACCATCTCCAGGATTAATTTTGAACTCTCTGCCTACAGAAGTACAAGCATCAGCAAGAGCTTTTTCAGCAATATTCCATGTTTCAATTTTACCTATGTACTTGTTTTCAGGTCTTGTTGAGAGAACAATACTATACTCTAAACCAAATGTTGAATAAATTTCATCAAATAGTTTGATTAGTTTTCCAACTTCTGTTACGATTTGACTTTCGCACATAAAGATGTGAGCATCATCTTGAGTAAAGTTACGAACTCTAAATAAACCATTTAAAGCTCCACTGGCCTCATGACGGTGTACTAGACCTAACTCACCAACTTTTAGTGGGAAGTTTTTATATGAATGTAAACTGTTCTTATAAACTAGCATACCACCAGGACAATTCATTGGTTTGATTGCAAATTCATGACCATCGATTGTTGAAGTGTACATATTTTCACGATAATTTGCCCAGTGACCAGATATTTCCCATAATTCTTTGTTTAACATAATAGGTGTTTGAATTAATTGATATCCTTCACGTAAATGGATTTTTACCCAATAGTTTTCTAGAGTACGGCGAAGAATCATTCCTTTTGGTAACCAGAATGGGAAACCAGGGCCATATTCTGAAAGCATAAACAATTCTAATTCTTTTCCTAGTTTACGATGATCACGTGCTTCACGTTCTTTTAGAATTTCTAGATGTTTAGTTAATTCTTCTGGTGTAAAGAAACATGTACCATAAATTCTTTGTAATTGTTCATTTTTGCTATCGCCACGCCAATATGCACCACTTACAGCAAGTAATTTGAAGTTTTTCAAATATTTTGTTGATGGAACATGAGGACCTCTGCAGAAATCACTATAATCACCATCAGTATAAACCGAGATTATTTCGCCTTCTGGTAATTCATTAATTAGTTCTGTTTTATATTTATCGTTTGCAAACATTTTTAGAGCTTCTTCTTTTGATACTTCTTTACGTTCAAATTTTAAATCTGCTGCTACTAATCTTTGCATTTCTTTTTCAATTTTTGAAAAATCTGCTTCTGTAATTGTAATTCCTTCGCCTGGGTTTATATCATAATAGAAACCTTCTTCAATATTAGGTCCTACTCCAAACATTGCTTTTGGATATAATTTGTGAATTGCTGAAGCAAGTAAATGACTACATGAATGATTTAAAACAGCATATGCTTCACTACTTTCTTTTAAAACTAATTCTAATTCGCTATCTTCATTGATTGGTTTATCTAAATCAACTAATACTCCATTAACTTTAGCAACCACACTTTTTTTAGCTAAACTTGGGGAAATAGCCATTGCTATTTTCCCTGCACTCATTCCATTTTCAAATTCTTTTACGCTTCCGTCTAAAAATTTAATTTTCATAATAATGTACCTTCCTATAATTTATTTATATTTTATTATTTTTTAGTATTTTACAAAGGGCTGTATATTCTCTTAAATATAAGCCACGCTTCATTTCATTAGAATCTTCATATTTTTCGTACTCCGAAAAAATGTTTATTGCTGTATCAATATCTACCCAGACAGGTTCAGCTCCATTTTCTTTTTCTCTTGGAGTTAGATGTGTAGACGTTTGCCCAACTACTGTGCCTAGATAATATTTATTAAAATATTTACTATCCTCATAATATTCATCAATCTCAAGCACACATTCTGATGTTTTTACAATGTATCCTGTTTCTTCAGAAACTTCTCTTTCGGCGCACTCAGTATCGCTTTCATCAGATTCTTTTCCTCCTCCGGGAATCATATACTGACAAATATTCTTTTCAAATGTTAGTAATACTTTTCCATCCTTAATAACTAAGGTTCGACAGCTTGTTCTCTGTTTATGCCAAGAACCTAAATAGTTCTCACCAATTATTTTTATTATCTCCATGTTTTACCTTCCTTTATTAGGGGAGCAAAATAAAAGTCCTTTGTAAATTAGTATCAAATTGATTCTAACTAACAAAAGGACGAAATTACCGCGGTACCACCTTTATTCATTCATAAAACTTTATGAATGCATCTTCATAGTTATAACGCTCCAAGCGGGCTCTATTAAAGCCATTCCAATGAGAGTAACTACTAAATATAATTTGTACATTTCCACCATCAGTACATCTCTATATATTACCATCTAGTAATCATATTCATTATCAACATTTTCAGATAGTATTATTATACACCTTTATTATAAAAATGCAAAGACTTAAATTAATTTTTAACTAATTATTTCGAAAATCTTTGTCATTTAGTTCATATTCTTTCATTAAGAATTTTAATCTCTCAACAAGTGCACGAGCTTTTACCAAGTCAATAGTCGTATTGGTTTCGCTTAAATGCTTTTCAATCATTTCAAAGTTTCTATTTGAAGACATAAACATTGGTAAATTATTATCAACACGATATTGTAAAATAGGTCCTAAAACTTCATCTCTTATGTATTGTGTGTTTGCTTCGCGACCTATGTCATCGATAACAACAATATCAGTTTGTTTTAAACGAAGAATAAGTTCTTCCTGATAAGTTGTTCCAAACGAAGATTGCAATTCACGAACGAGATCTGGGTAGTAAGCAAAAAGAACTTTAGCTCCTTTACCTACTAATGTTTGTGAGAACTTATATAGTAGAAAACTTTTTCCACTCCCACAAGGTCCCCATAGATAAATTCCTTTAGGATTTTTATTTGAGAAATAATCATCCATAAACTTATTTAAGAAAGTTAATAGATTATATCTTGGTGTCGTCATTTCTAATTCTATATCTTTTTGTGTATAATTTAGAACTTCAAAATTATTTGGATTAACACTAGTAATTATTGGGCAGTTATACAAATTACTGATTACTTTTCCATTTTTATATTCAAGTTCAATCTTAGTATTTTTAGTTTTCGATAAGCATTTTTTACCATCACACTTCTTGCAAGCTTCAACGCTATCTTTATATGATGAAAACTGTGCAAAATTACTTAACACTACTTCTTTAGAAAGCTTATATTTCTTACAGAAATCTTTTATCTCTTGACAGCTATATAAATAATTTATAATATTATCATTCATATTATCCAAACACCTTCTTTAAAAGTTCTTTTGCTTCATCGTCTGTGAAGTTCTTTTCTTCTTTAACTTCTTTCTTTTCTTTCATCCAATCTGGAACAGCAGCGACAGATTTACGTCCTTTTTTGACTTCTTCTTTTGTTTCTTTCTTTTCTCTTATAAAGATAAGAGCATCTTTAGCAGTTACTATACCAGCTTTAATCCAGTTACGAGCAACTTTTTCTAGATAATTAAACGAAAGTCCTTCGCCACCTTTTATTCCACACAAATGAAAAATTAATACATTTATAACTTCCACAGGTAGACCAGTTACATCACATAACTTTGTGAAGTCACGAATATCAGCAAGTGATCCCTTGCCGCCACTAAACATTGCTAGCATATCACTTATCGATTTCGTTGTCGCCCATTTTAAAATTTGATTTTCATCACTTGTTAGATCAACAATATATTCTTCTGGCTTTTTCTCCTTGAATAGTACTGCCTCAGGGGCTTTGCTTTGATATATGTATCCAGCTCTTTGCCTAATATCTTCAAATCTTAAATCATGATTTTGTTTGATTGACTTAATGACAGCATCTTTCATTTCTTCTTCGTTTAAAGAATATTGATAACTTATTTTTAATATTTCTTTTTCAAAATTTGAATCATTTAATAAATCTTTGTCAATTTCATTATCGTCAAATAGCATTTTAAAAACAACATAATCAAATTTTTCATTCTTGACAATTATATTATCTTTAATTTCTTTAGGAACATTAGCTTCAAATACTTTATTTATGGTTCCTTTATTTTTAAAGACTTCATCAAATCTTTTAGTTTCTAAATTATATCCTTTTAAGTTATCCTCTTTCACAAGATTTGTAAAAGCTACTTCACCAATATTTGAAATTAACATATTAGCAAGTAGAGAATTATTCTTAAATGATTCTTTGCTTACAGGTCTTATGAAACTATACAAATATCCTTTTGTTTTGCTTTGATATTTATTAACTAACCCTAAAGCTTCTAACTTGTTTAAAGAGTATTCCAAAACTCCAACATTTTCAAAATGAAGAAAATCTAATATCGTTCGAACATATATTTCTTCTTCTGAGTTATTTAAGAAAATATATAATCCAAAGCTATCGATTCCCATTATTGGCATATATAAATTTGTAAGAACAAATAGATCTTCGCCACCAATTTGGATTTTTCTTACTTGTATTTTATCATTTATTGTAATCATTACTATTTGTAAAGTGATATCCCTTTATAAGATAATTTACTGTCTAAATCTTTATAAAGGTTTTCAATCACTTTTTTCCCTTTCCCAAATGAAATAAAATTATACGTTGTAACGCGAAAATCAATAGCAATTTCAACTGGCGTTGTAGCAATAAGTGTTACTGTACAATTATAACTTGGAGTTTCATAATAAATTTCTGAATATTTTTCATTATCATCAATTATTTTACCTTTTTCTCGTTCAATTAGATCTAACACTTCTTTTTTAGCTTCTTCAAGACGAGCACGATAATAATGTGTTCTCAATGTTTCATACATATGATCTTCTTTAGTTTCAAAGTTGTTTGAAAAATAATCTGAAAACTTCATACTAATCCTCCTTTAGTTTTTTTAACTTTTGTTTAATTATACTACAATAATAGTATATTTACAATTTTTATTTTAAATTGTTTTTAGGAAATCTTCAATTTGTTTATATAAACTCACTATATCTGTATTATTATTTATTACATAATCCGATCTCTTTTCCTTTTCTAAAAGGTCCATTTGCGCATTTATTCTTTTTTCAGCTTCTGTAAGAGAAAGGTTATTTCTTTTCATAAGTCTATCTATTTCAACATTTCTACTAGAAGAAATACATATTATTTTTTGAAATATCTTTGCCATGTTGGCTTCAAAAAGTAAAGGTACTTCCACAAATACTAGTCCATTAAGTTCTTTTATTTTATTAATTACTAAAGGATGTATTATTGCTTCTAGTTTTTGTTTATTAGCATTATTATTAAATATTAGGTCTGCTAATTTGTGACGATTTATAACATTTCCTTCTAAAACTTCTTCTCCAAAAGTCTTTACTATTTCATTCTTTACTTTACTTTCTAAAAGTAAACTATGGGAATATTCATCACAATTAAATGTTTTATATTTATTATCATTTAAATACTTCATGACCTCACTTTTCCCACAAGCTATGCCTCCTGTTATGCCAATAAGCATCCTTTTAACTTTTTGACAGTTTGGGCAATAGTATGTTCCACGGCCACCAATATATACTTTTTTTATCTTGCTTTGGCAAATTGGGCAATTAGTTTTAGTATGCACCAAGAGTTCATTTTGAAACTTACCTGTAATTTCATGGCTTGACATAAAGCTTCTTATTGTTGTTCCCCCAAGTTTAATTGCTTTCTCTAAAACTATTTTTGAATTTACACAAATATTTTCAAAATCAATCGTACTTAAGTTTTTACCAATTTCATGAGGGTTTAATTTACACATAAAACATACTTCATCAGCGTAAATGTTACCTAGACCTGATATTATTGTTTGATCAAGAAGTAAGGTTTTTATTGGTTTGTTACTTTTCCCCATCTTGCTTTGTAAGTATTGAGCTGTTAGCAAATTACTAATAGGTTCGATTCCTAGGGTATTTAATGGGTACATTTCTTTGACCTTTTCAACGTTTGTTTCTTTAAACAAATAAACAACTCCGAATTTTCTTGTGTCTACATATCTTAAGGTTTTTCCATCTTTGAAAGCATATATGATATGTTCATGTTTATTTATTGGTTCATCTTTATGAAGAAGGTATTTACCTTCCATTCGCAAGTGGGAAACCATAATATAATGATCTAGTATAAATATTAAAAATTTACCTTTTCTCTGAATGTCAAGAAAGTGCTCACCTTTGAGAGAGTTTTCAAAATCATCTTTAGAAATGTTCTTAAGTATTTTATCATAATATACTTTAACGTCTTTTATTTCTTCGCCTATAATTAAATCTTTTAAACTATTTTTTACGGTTTCGACTTCTGGTAATTCAGGCATAATTATTCTCCTTTATTTTGCTTCAAACCAGTTCTTTCCAGATGCTATTCCCACTTCAAGTGGGACTTCTAGTTTCACAGCATTTTCCATTTCTTCTTTGACTAATTGTTTCATTATTTCGATTTCTTCTTTTGGGCAATCAAAAACTAATTCATCATGTACCTGAGCTATCATTATTGATTTCAAGTTTTTACGCTTTATAGCTTCACTAACTTTATTCATAGCGATCTTTATAATGTCAGCTGCCGTTCCTTGAATAGGTGAATTCATTGCTGTTCTTTCTCCGAACTGTCTTAAGTTGTTATTTGAACTGCTTAATTCTTGAATATATCTTCTTCGTCCATATAAAGTTTTTGAATATCCATTTTCTTTGGCATATTTAATGAAATCATCTAAGCAGTTTTTCGCATATGGATAATTATAAAAATACTTATTTATAAATATATTAGCTTCCATAGGAGTTATTCCTAAGCTCTCGCTTAATCCCCAAGGACTCATACCATATATTATACCAAAGTTTATAGCTTTTGCTGTTCGGCGCATTTCTTTTGTTACATCTTTCACATCAATATCATAAATTTGACTAGCTGTTTGCGTATGAAAATCTGTATGACTATTAAATGCACTTATCATTTTTTCATCTCTAGACATATGTGCAAGAATTCTTAATTCTATTTGTGAATAGTCTGCACTTAAAATTATTCCTTCAGTAAATCTTGAAACAAACACTTCACGAATAACTTGTCCTAATTCTGTTCTTATAGGCATATTTTGAATATTTGGTTCTATACTTGAAAGCCTTCCTGTATTGGTAAGGGCTTGTTTATATAATGGATGGATATAAGTGTTTACACATACATCTTTTAAGCCATTAACATAAGTGTTATTAAGTTTTGCTAAGGCTCTATAATCTAATATTTCTTGAACAATTTCATAATCTTTACTTAGTTTTTCTAATATATCGGCACTAGTGCTATATCCGTTATGCCCTTTTTTCTTTCCCTTCACATAAGGTATTTGTAATTTATCAAATAATACTTCTCCCAGTTGTTTTGGGGAATTAAGATTAAATTTTTCATGAGCAAGTTCATAGATTCTTTCTTCTTTTTGTAAAGCTTTTTCAGTAAAATCTTTGCCTATCTTTTCTAATTTGTTTAAATCCACTTTTAGTCCATCATATTCCATCTTTGATAAAACTTGGGATAAGTTCATCTCAACAAACATTAAGTATTCTAATTCATTATCTATTACTTTGCTAAACACTTCATCTTTTATTTCTTGAAGTGTTAAACATTTCTTCAAAATATAATTTTGATATATCTTTTCTTCTGGTTTATGAAGTTTAGTATTTGCCCCAAAAACATTCTCATAATAAGGCAAATCAGTTAAACGATAATTCTCAGCAACTACTTTGAAATCATCACTTGCATATGCAGGATTAATTAAATAACTTGCAATAAGTAAATCAAATATTACTCCTTTTAGTTCGATATCATATTTTCTAAAAATATATGCTAAACCTTTATAATCAAAGACATATTTATAATACTTTTCGTTTTCAAAATATTCTTTGACTTCTTTCTTCTTTAAATCTGAAGGTGTCAAAAAATATTTTCGGGAATCAATAACTACTCCAACACCCAAAAACTCATCTTTTATATAATTTGAACCAACCACATCATAGACCATATATCCATTTCCATTTAATTCTAATTTATCTTCAAATGTAATTTCATGTTCTTCTATTTTTGTATCTACTTTTATTTTCTTAATAAATGAATTAAATTCCATTCTTGAATAAAAATCTATTAACCCTTTTGTATTAGGTTTTTGGATTATTACATCTTCTTCTTTAATTTCAACTTTTGCATTTCTTTCGAGTGTTGCTAATTTCCTGCATTTTAACGCTATATCTTTTGATTCTATAAAGAGATTTCTTGTTCTTGTTGTTAAGGAATCTAAATGTTCTAGAATTCCTTCTATGGTTTTGTAATCATTTAATAACTTAATAGCTGTCTTATCGCCAATTCCTTTTATTCCTGGAAGATTATCAGAGGAGTCACCAACTATTCCCTTATATTCTATTAATTGATTTGGCAAGAATCCTAACTTTTCTTGAAAGTTTTCTTTCGTATAAATATCTAAATCACCAACACCCTTTTTTGTAAGGGCTACACTTACCTTCTCGTCAACTAATTGTAATAAATCATGATCTCCCGTTATGACTATAAATTCATCGAAATCTTTATTTAAATAATTAGCACATGTTGCTAGTAAATCATCAGCTTCATAATCTAATGATTCCATACGCTTAACACCTATTGTATCTAGGTATTCTTTTATCAAAGGTATTTGAAATTTTAATTCTTCAGGTAGTGGTTTTCTCGTTCCTTTGTATGCATCATATTCTTTGTGCCTAAATGTTTGTTTACCAGCATCAAAAGCAACGAAAGCATATGTTTCTTTTTCAAGTAATTTGTTCAACATATTACAAAAACCAAATACAGCATTAGTATAGAGTCCATCCTTTGTTTTCATCAGATTACCTGTATACGCTGTAGCATAATATGAACGAAACATTAAGCTATTTCCATCTATTAGAAGTAATTTTTTCATAAGCATCACCTTTTTTTATATTTTAATTTATTTTATCATACTTTTAAAAAAAACACAAATACTATTAATATGAAAAAAATAGTATATTTATCTTTATTTGTAATTATTGTTATTTTTTTTCTTTCTTTTACGATAGAAGGAAAAAGCGATGAAGAAGTTTTTCTCAAGCAGAACTTCACCTTAGAAGAGCAAAATTATATTGAGGAAAATAATATAGATCTTGATATTTTGAAAAAATATTTTTCTTATAAAAATTTTAATATTTATAATTTTTTTGAATATGAAAAAATTAGAAGTAGTTCTAATAACTTCCTTGAAGCAGTTAACTTAATTACTTACCCTGAATTCTATCATTCTTATGTTAACACTAAACCTGCTCTTAATCAAAATACAAAAACAATAATTGTTAATAAGCACTTTTATTTAAGCGAAAGTTATATACCCAATAATTTAATCAGCGTATCTTGTTATGATGTTGATTACATAAAAAGAGAAAATGAGAATATGAAACTTAATCAAGAAGCATTAGAAAAATATTATGAAATGAGTCAAGAAGCTAAACAAATGGGAATTAATTTAACCATTTTCTCTAGCTATAGGTCTTATGAAAAGCAAAAATATCTTTATTATGTTGTTAATAAAGAAAATGATAATTATAGTGCTAGACCAGGTTACTCAGAGCATCAAACAGGTTTAGTAGTTGATATCAGCACTAGAAATATAGGCTTAATCGAAGACTTTAAGTACTCAAAAGAATATCAATGGCTAAAAGAGAATGCTTATAAATTTGGATTTATTGAAAGATATCCAGAAAACAAAGAGATGTATACTTTATATTCATATGAGCCTTGGCACTATCGTTATGTTGGCAAGGAAACAAGTACTTATATTACTAATAATAATTTAACTTTAGAAGAATATATTATTAAAAATTATGAATTATAACCATCTTGTCTTTTTTGCATATAATAAAGTAGAGGTGAAAATATGCATAAATATCAATGTTTCGGACCTATTTACCCAAATACGCGTTCATGTCAAGAAAATTTTGGTGATGAGAGATTTGGAGGCTTTCTTGTTCCGTTTCTAGCAGGAGCTGTTGTTAGTGCACCTTTCTGGTACTTAGGTGCTAATAACAAATACCAACAACAAATGTATTATCAAAATCAACCATATCCTATGTATTATCCATATCAAAATCAAGGAAATGGTTTACCATCATATTATCCTTATCCACCATATAAGTAAAAAAAGAGGCTAATAATTAAAATACATGATTTTAATTATTGGCCTTATTTTTATTTTTTGAATTTTAATATTCTTTCCATATCTTCAATTTCTTGAAGTTCTCCTCTTACCTTGTGAATTTCTTTTCCATTATTAGTATAAATTAGTAAATCTTTTTCTTCAGGAATTAAGCAATGATGTACTCCACCTTTACCATTCATACTATTTTGATAAGAACCTGTACCAAGTATTGCTACAAAAACCTTATTATCAAGTGTTTTCTCAGGCATCAAAATATATCCTTTATCCTTTTCATAATATATGTCATCACAATCGCAAGTAATACCTGCTAATCTTGTTTTTATCATTTTATCATTTATATTATTAACTGGATGTAATAAGATTTCTTCTCCTAAGGCATACGCTTCTGGCATAGCGATTAAAAGGCTACCATCAATTATATACCATGGAATCTCATCAGTATTTTTAACACCAACTATTTCGTAAATATTTATTGTGCTATCTTTTTGACTATACTTACCATTTTCGCTAATTATATCTGGCATTGTTACGCCATAAGTGATTGACAAATCTTTAAGAATATCAACTAATAATTTAGCCCATGAACTATAATCAAAATCATAATGTACTGGAAGTGGTGTTCCCCCTCCCATATCAAACTCACAACATGATGGGTACTTTTTGTTTGCTCTTACATAATATTTCTCAAATGTTTTGCAAATATTTTCTTCAAATTTATCTTTTTCATAATCAAATCCTCTTTGGTGAAAATGAATAGTTTTCAAAATAAGGTTTTGATGATTTTCAAGGTCATTTAAAATATAGTCAAACTCTTGACTTGTTACACCAAATCTATCGTTTTTGATTGTTTCATCTTCCTCAGCATATAATGCTTCAAGATGCACACGGATACCTACTTCTAGTCTGCTATGACAATATTTATTTAGTAAATCATATTCTAAAGCATTATCTATTATGCAAGAAACATTATAACCACTTTCAGAAAGTTTTATTATTTCTGTTATGTAGTCAATTTTTTTGTATCCATTACACACTATAGGTTTGGTCTTCATTTTTGGATACTTATTAATTATATCTACTGTAAGTAGTAAATCATGATAGCTAGAGCACTCTAAACCATCAGCATATATAAATGCTGTTTCAATTTCTTCAACACCATAATTGGCTTTGTTAGCATTTAGATAGATGAATTTTCCTTGATAATTATTTTCTTTTATAACTTTATCAAATGTTTCTTTTAAAGAAACTACTCTTTCTTTGATTAAATCAAGAAATGTAACTTTTAATGGTGTACCATATTTTTCCGCTAAACTGTTTAAGTTTACATTGTTGTAATAAAGTTGTTCATTTTTTACTTTAATTTCTTTTTTCATATTCTCTTTATTTTTTTACATGCAAAATTATAATATAAAAAGATTTATATTACAATAATTTTTTTAAAAAAGTTTTATACATTTTTTATATACCTAAAAATAAAAAGGCATTTGCGTTTTTATTGCATAATGCCTTATGAAAACTTATTAATACTTTTGCTTACTAGTTAGCTTTCTAATGATTTCTAAAATTTGTGAATTTGAATAATTACCTACATAAATGTACTTGGTATCACCATATTCATTGTGTTCATTTTCCAATTCAATTTTTAAGTATTTATTAAACCAATGTTTAAAATAAACTTTTGTTTGCTTTTCTTCTTCTGTTAGTTTTACTAACTTGACATTTTTGATTTCAGAAAGTAATACCTTTTGATTCCATTTCACATCAATATTTTCATATAATTGTTTTCTATCTCTTGTAAAAGGAAAATAATAAAAACAAATATAACCATTTTCAATGTAATAATATCTAAACATCATCTTTCCGCCCATTGGAATCATAAATACAATAGCAAATATAAGTATTATATACCATTTATTAGATTTCCAATCAATTGTTCCTTTAAAATATATGACAAACCATAACACAATAGCTGCTATCATCATTGGTCCACAAATAATAGCATATAATAATTTATCATAAAATGCAGTTGTTTTTTTCATTTTTTTCTCCTATTCTATATTTTCATCGATTAAGTCATCTATCTTGTCACTCACAAATAAATCTACAAATAGACATATAACTCCACCGGCAACATATCCTATCACTGTTCCCACACCCGGGCATATTAATGACCCTAATGCTGTTGTGCCATATATAATTCCTTTATTCAAATAGATTAAAGTTACACCTTTGACAGCCGTCATTGTCGCACCTAGCAGTATTCCTTCAGAACTTACTCCTCTATGAACACTATCATAAATATCTAAACCAACATTTAAAACAATACCAATAACATCTGATTTACCTAGATTCCAATTAAATTGGTTAAATGCAAGAACTCCATCCTTCATAGAAGCCCCAATCATTGTCATTTCATCTTTAAATGCAGATACATTCTTAGAAAAGAACTTAATATGATTAACCAAGTTAGATGCTGCTGTATATAGTCCGTAAATTTTAGTGCTCATATCAATTCCAAAAGCAAGCCATTCTAAATCCAGTTCTGCTGAAGTTGTTACATTAAGGTTTCCAATTCCGATATAATTATTGCTTAGATTTCTATAATTTAACAGGTTATTCTGGATATTAATACTTCTATTATTGTTATGCTTATTATATAAAAAACTAATCGGATTATTATTTGCATAAGTATATAGATTTAATCCATTTATACTCTCAGGGTTTAAATACGTAACACCATCTGGGCTTATAAATCTACAAATTTTTGGATTATAATATCTTGTATTACAATAATATAACTCTACATTACTATCATAATAGTAACCTTTATAAATTATTGGATTTATTTTACCTAAAATTTCTTTTTGCGTTCCTTTTATCTCTTGAACATTACCATATGCATCATATTCATACTCTACAACAATATTACCTTCTTCGTCACATATTCTTGTGATTGTGCCAAATAGGTCTTTTACATAATAATATGTTTTTCCTGAATACTTTAGCCCAACTATTTCATCTTTGTCATACATAAAGTATAGTTTTTCATTACCTTCTTCATATATTAGTTTACCATCATCATAGTAATATTTTAGTTGCTTTTCTAACGTATTATTTTTATATATTTTTCTTATATTTAGAGTACCATCATAATTATATTCTAATTCTTCTCGTATATCACCTTTAGTTATTTCTTTTACTCTATTTGCAAACCAAACAAAATTATATCCTAGTAAGTTTGTTGGATTTCTATGAATGTATCTTCATAATTCTCTCCATTGTCATCTATCAATAAATCTTGCCATATATCTTGCATGTGTTATAATTTTGTGTATTTATAACAGTTCCATCAGATATTTTTGTTTCTTTCTTTTTGGTGATATTTCCATTTTTGTCATATGTATATTCTATACATTTATCTAAAGAATTTATGTTTTCTTTTATTAAATAACCTCTTACATCATAGAAATATTTTTTGTTTATTGAATTATTCTTCTTTTCTTCAATTGTTTTTTCGCTTTTATTGTACGTATAATCATATACTTCTTCTGTATCATTACATTTCACTGTTTGTTTGCTGACTCTACCAGTAAGTTTGTTATTTATGGTTTCATATTCATTCTTTATTGTTATAAATTTATTTTGCTTTGTTAAACTTTCTTCTAAAAGTAAGCCTAAACAGTTATAATCTTTACTTCTTGTTATACTATATATTTTTTTGCTTGCCGTTTGAGTTACTAATTGGTTATCATAAGCTAACATTTCTATTTGTCCATACAAAGGACTATTTCCGTTAGCATTTGTCCCTATATATACTTTTTCACTTTCAATTGCTTCATTAGTTTGAACTGTACCACTATATGCAATTGTTTCATTTTTATATATTTTAACACTATATGATATATTTTGTCCACTATTTTTAGTCCATTGGAAATGCAATTTAGTAAATACATTGTCATCAATCACTACATCTGTTGTAATAGTTTGATTTAACATAGTAATTTCTATCGCATTATTTTCATTTATATATGCGCCAAATCCATTTGAAGAACCAGCTTTAGTTTCAAACAAATATCTATTTTGATAATTTAAATCATATAAACATATATTCATTATAATAGATTGAATAGTACCTGACAACATTCGATATACTAATTTAGATCCAATGGCATTATATACTCTTTTAGAAACATCTTCATTTAATATGAATTGATTACTTTTATTGCATATGCCATTATCTATCATACTATACTCTAACGGATATCCTCCATTTGCTGATCGTAAATCCTTACGCAATGGATACATTCCTTCAAGAGCAGCATTCATTTGTATAAATACGGTTTCTTCATGTAATTCTTTATTATTGAAATGTACGCTTCCCTCGATTTCTTCTAATAATAAATCTAGTTTTTGCTTAAATTCATCTACTTCAGTTTTGTACATGTAAGCACCTTTAGTAAACATTATTGGTCCAATCTTTGCATTTAATCTATTATTGTTGTTTGAATTAGTTCCAACGTATAATATATTATTAGCACTAGCAAATTCAAAATCAACATCCAAATATGATTTTGATAGGCTTTCTCCATTAAGAATTGCCTCATAATCCATATTTTTAAGATTACCCACCTTTTTTGTAGTTAAGGCAAAAGAAACATAGTTCCATTCATTTAGATTTATCTTGCTTGTAAATTTTAAATCATCATATGCATTATTTTTTGATTTTACAGATATAGTTAAGGTTCTTCCATTAATAACTCCTATCACATAATAATTATCGTTTGTTTTACCAATGGAAAATAAAGTTCCAGATACACTCCCACTCACTTTAAAATACATACCTATTGTCATTTTAGGATATGTAGATGTATTTGTATCTATTTTATAAGATAAACTTTCTTGGACACTTCCATTGTCTATACACCACTTGCCATTATCAGTAGTTCTTAAAATACTCTTTCCACTTAATGCTTTATATGTATATACTAGTGGCGATTCCTTCTTACCATAAAAATATGTAACATCGTTAGATACCCCATTGAACAAACACGTTGCTATAGGCCTTTTTTTTTTTGATGTATTAGTATATTTTAGGTTAAATAATTTAGATCTGTTATCAACACTAAGTGAGTTTTCTATTCCAGAATGACTAATAAACTCATACCTATCTTTTACTTTAATGATTGTTTCAGAAACAGAGTTATTATTATCATATATCACATTTTTTTCAAATTGTTTTACTTCGGAATCATTATATTTTTTTACACTTGCTACATTATTTCCTTCATCATATGTAAATTCTTCTACTAGCAGATGTTTTCCATTAGATACTGTTTTAAGTCTATCTAATCCATCATATTCGAAATATGCTACTGATTTTTCTGCTTCGTTTCTTGCTTTTTCCTTTATTATCGATACTTTTCCTGTTTTTGTGTAAGTATAATTATACTCGTCACCATTTGTACCATATTTTTCATTATATAAGAATCCTGC
>ULNA01015995.1_pt1 | contig 18175 bp, 8 predicted proteins | sample 1951801 | NCBI WGS metagenome assembly ULNA01 (sample SAMEA4835565, study PRJEB28245) | human gut metagenome | biome: gut microbiome; material: fecal sample | place: Denmark | collected 2008
TCTGGCAATTTAGTTACATCAATCTGCTGATTGTATCTGAACTCGATGCCCTCTTCTTCGAGAAGACGAAGACGGCGGTCGATGATGCTCTTGTTGAGTTTGAAGTTAGGAATACCATAACGCAACAGACCACCGGCATTCTCACGTGCCTCGAATACAGTTACCTTATAGCCCTTATGGTTCAACTGGTTGGCAGCTACCAATCCCGCAGGACCGGCACCGATGACAGCCACCGTCTTGCCATTACGCTCAGGAATCTCAACATGTACATAATCCTCAGAGAAGGCGTGCTCCACGATGGCACACTCATCCTCACGGTTGGTGGTTGGCTCATGATCCATGAGATTCAATACACACGCCTTCTCGCAGAGTGCAGGACAGATGCGTCCTGTGAACTCAGGGAAGTCGTTGGTGGAATTTAGGAGGCGGTAAGCCTGCTCCCAGTCGCCCTTGTAGAGGGCATCATTCCACTCCGGTGCCTTATTGCCCAGCGGACAAGCCCAGTGACAGAAAGGCACACCACAATCCATGCAACGTGAAGCCTGCTGTCGGCGATCGTTGCTATTCAATGTCTGTTCTACCTCGCTAAAGTCGAGGATTCTATCGTGAATTGGTCTATAACCTGCTTCCTTGCGAGGTATAGTCAAAAATGCTTTTGGATTTCCCATCTTTTTTCTAATTTTAAAATTAGTAATCTCGCTGCATATCCGCAATCTTCTGCTGCAACTTCTTTACCTGCTCCTCCTGGAGAACTCGCTTGTACTCGATTGGCACTACCTGGATGAAATCCTCTACGTAGTGGTTCCAGTCGTCGAGCATGGTACGGGCAAGCTTACTGCCAGTGTAGAGATAATGCTGACGGATCAGCTCATGCAACTCCTTGCGATAGGTGCTGTCCTCCACGAGGTTGATCTCCACCATATCCATGTTACAGAAGTAATCGAAGTTGTGGTTCTTATCCCATACGTAGGCAACACCACCACTCATACCAGCGGCGAAGTTACGGCCAGTTTCACCGAGCACTACTACTCTACCGCCCGTCATATACTCGCAGCAGTGGTCGCCAGCACCCTCAATCACGGCGATGGCACCGGAGTTACGAACACCGAAGCGCTCGCCTACCTTACCATTGATATACAACTCACCGCTTGTGGCACCATACAGACCGGTGTTACCGGCGATGATGTTATCCTCAGCAGAGAAGTTGCTGCGGATAGGAGGAAGGATGGAAACACGACCTCCTGAAAGTCCCTTGGCGAAATAGTCATTGGTCTCACCTTCGAGTTTGAAATCCACTCCCTTAACCAGGAAGGCACCGAAGCTCTGACCTGCAGAACCCTTGAACTTCACGTTCACGGTCTTGTCTGGAAGACCAGCCTCACCATATTTCTCGGCAATCATACCGCTCAGCATCACACCGGCAGCACGATCGGTATTCTTGATGGCAAAATCGAGGTTCACCTCTTCCTGGTTCTCGATGGCACGCTGTGCACCACGAATCAACTGCTGGTCGAGTACATTGTCGAGGTCATGAATCTGCTCGGTAGTATGATAGAGCGAGCAATGACCTGTCTCACGATGCAAGAGACGAGAGAAATCGAGCAAGTCGGCCTTCTCCTTGATGCTCTTGGCCACCTCTGGCTCTACGGCATCCGAACCCTCGGTAGGAACAATCTCCTCATCCTTCTTGCGGATGATGAGCTCGGTATGGCCGATGATATCGTTCAATGAGGTGTAACCCATCTCTGCCAGATACTCACGAACCTCCTCAGCGAGGAAGCGGAAGTAGTTGATAAGATACTTGTAGCTGCCACGGAAGTGCGCACGGAGCTTAGGATCCTGTGTGGCAACACCCATAGGACAGGTATTCAGGTTACACTTACGCATCATGACACAACCCAATACGATGAGGGCGGCAGTACCGAAACTGAATTCCTCAGCACCGAGCAAAGCCATCAGAATGATGTCACGACCGCTCTTCAACTGACCATCTACCTGCAGGCGAACCTGACCACGAAGACCGTTCTTCACCAGTGTCTGCTGGGTTTCAGAAAGTCCGATTTCAGGAGAGATACCAGCGAAACGCATACTTGATGCAGGGCTGGCACCTGTACCGCCCTCAGCACCAGAGATAACGATGAGGTCGGCCTTTGCCTTAGCCACACCGGCAGCGATGGTACCCACACCACTCTCAGCAACCAACTTCACAGAGATAGCCGCCTTAGGGTTTACGTTCTTGAGGTCGAAGATGAGCTGAGCCAAATCCTCGATACTGTAGATATCGTGATGAGGTGGAGGAGAAATCAAGCTGATGCCAGGGATAGAGTGACGGGTCTTGGCGATGACCTCGTTAACCTTGAAGCCAGGCAACTGACCACCCTCACCCGGTTTAGCACCCTGTGCCACCTTGATCTGGATTTCCTCTGCATTTACCAAATATTCTGTAGTCACACCGAATCGACCGGAAGCCACCTGCTTAGTTTTGCTTGAGAGGCTGATGCCATCCTGTGTAGAATGGAATCGCTCGTTATCCTCACCACCTTCACCGGTATTGCTTCGGGCACCGAGGGCGTTCATGGCGAGTGCCATTGCCTCGTGAGCCTCTTTGGAGAGGGCACCGAAACTCATCGCACCGGTAACGAAGTGCTTCACGATTTCCTCTACCGGCTCCACCTTATCTATAGAGATAGGATTCTTGCGGAAGGTGAAGAAGTCGCGGATGAAGATAGGCTCCTGCTTATCGTCAACGAGATGTGTATATTTCTTGAAGAGATCATAATCGCCCTTGCGGGTTGCGAGCTGCAGGGTGGCGATGGTCTCTGGGTTCCAAGCGTGCTTGATACCGTCCTTGCGGTAGTGGAACTGTCCCATACTTGGCAGGAACTCGAGCTTCTTGGTCTCGAATGCCTTGTCGTGCAGGCGGATGGCATCACGGGCGATGGTCTCGAGTCCGATACCGCCGATGGTGCTCACCTCTGTTCCGAAGTAGCTCTTCAGGAGGCTCTCGCTCAAACCGATGCTCTCGAAGATCTTGGCTCCACGATAGCTTCGGATGGTAGAAATACCCATCTTAGCCATAATCTTGAACAAGCCCTTCTTCACAGCCTTGATGTAGTTCTGCTCGGCTGTATGGTAATCCTCCTGAATCTTTCCCTTCTTTACAAGGTCGTCGAGGATGGCGTATGTCAAGTATGGACAGAGGGCTGATGCACCGTAACCCAACAGGAGGGCTGCATGCATTACCTCACGAATCTCACCGCTCTCTACGATGAGGGCAGTCTGCACACGCTTGCCGGCATCAATCAGATAATGATGTACGGCACTCACGGCGAGCAGAGATGGAATGGCGGCATGGGTCTCATCCACGCCACGGTCGCTCAAGATGATGTAGTTGTAACCATCATCCACGCTCTGTGCTGCCTGCTTGCAGAGCTCATCCAGAGCCTCATGCAGTCCTTCTTCGCCCTTGGCGGTTTCGAAGAGCATGTGGAGTTTTACTGTATTAAATCCCTTGTAGCGGATATTTTGAAGGATATCCAGCTGAGTATTGGTCAGGATAGGATGTGGCAGACGAACCAGCTTGCAGTTGCTCTCGTCTGGGTTCAGAATGCCGGAACCTACACGGCCGATATACTCGGTAAGACTCATCACGAGGTTCTCACGGATAGAGTCGATAGCAGGGTTGGTAACCTGAGCAAACTGCTGACGGAAGTAGTTGAAGAAAATCTGTGGCTGGTCGGAAAGCACAGCAAGCGGAGTATCATTACCCATAGAAGCAGTAGGTTCCTGACCCTTGGTAGCCATTGGGATGATAGTACCGTCGATATCTTCCTCGCCAAAACCGAATTCCAATTCCTTGCGAGTGAGGTTGTCCACACCATTTTCCACCTTACGGCCACTGCGAAGTTTCTCCAGCTCAATACGGTTGGTGTTCAACCACTGGCGATATGGATGCTGGGCAGCCAGGCGCTCCTTGATTTCACCATCATAATAGATTTTGCCTTCCTGGGTATCAATCAAGAGGATCTTACCAGGCTGTAGACGACCCTTCTCGGCAATCTCTGTCGGGTCGAAATCCATCACACCTACCTCAGATGCGACTACCATCATATCGTTCTTGGTGATGGTGTAGCGGGCAGGACGCAGACCATTTCTATCGAGCATACCACCGGCATAACGGCCATCGCTGAAGAGCAGGGCGGCAGGGCCATCCCATGGCTCCATCAGGATAGAGTGGTACTCATAGAATGCCTTCAGATCCTCAGAGATAGGGTTCTTGTCATTGAAACTCTCAGGCACCATCACAGCCATGGCATGAGGCAATGACAGACCGCTCATCACGAAGAACTCAAATACATTGTCGAGGCTGGCAGAGTCACTCATATCAGGCTGGACGATAGGAGAAATCTCACGGATATCGCCCAAAGCCTCGCTGCTCAACACACTCTCACGAGCCTTCATCCAGGCACGGTTACCACGGATGGTGTTAATCTCACCATTGTGGGCAAGGAGACGGAATGGCTGAGCCAGACTCCATGTTGGGAAGGTGTTGGTAGAGAAGCGGGAGTGAACCAGAGCCAGACCGCTTGTGAAATAATTATTGGTCAAGTCAGGATAATATTGGCGCAACTGGAGGCTGCTCAACATACCCTTATATACGATGTTCGAATTAGACAACGAACAAATATAGAAATCAGGATCGCTGACACGTTTCTCAATACGTTTACGGATAAGATAGAGGGTGCGCTCAAAGACAGGCACCTTATCATCTGTAACACCTGTGATAAACACCTGTTTGATAGCTGGTTCGTTGCTCAAAGCAGCCTCACCCAAACAATCAGGGTTAGTAGGCACATTGCGGAGATGCATCAGCTGCAATCCCTCGCGTTCAATTTCCTCAATCATGATAGAGAGAATATCCTGCTGTTTCTTCTCATCCTTAGGCAAGAAGACGAGACCCGTACCATATTTACCTTTTTCTGGCACTGGGATACCCTGAAGAAGAATAAACTCATGTGGAATCTGGAGCATGATACCGGCACCATCACCCGTCTTGTTATCGGCACCCTCTGCACCACGATGACGCATGTTCTCGAGTACCTTCAAGGCGTTATCGACCAGCTCATGACTCTTGTTACCGTGGATATTCACCACCATACCTACGCCACACGCATCGTGCTCATAGGCTGAACTGTACAATCCTTTTTCCATTTCTTGTTCGTTTTATATCGGTTATTTCTAACTATTTTTATTACTTAAATATGATGTGCAAAGTGATTCTTCACTTATTTATACGCCTGTTCGTGAACTCCTGCCACGGCTCTGCCGCTAGGGTCGTTCTGGTTCTTGAATGAGGCATCCCAGGCAAGGGCTTCAGCTGTAGAACATGCTACGCTAGGCACACTAGGTACGCTCTTGGCAGCGCTGTCGCTTGGGAAATGCTCGGCGAAGATAGAACGATAATAATACTCCTCCTTATTCTGTGGAGGGTTGATAGGGAATCGCTCAGCAGCATGCGCCATCTGCTCATCGCTGACGGCAGATGCGGTAATCTGCTTCAGGGTATCAATCCATGAATAGCCCACACCATCGGAGAACTGCTCCTTCTGTCGCCATGCCACTTCTTCTGGAAGCAAATCGGCAAATGCCTCACGAACCACCTTTTTCTCGATGGTCTTATCCGGGCACATCTTCAAAACCGGGTTCATACCCATCGCTACATCCAGGAACTCCTTGTCGAGGAAAGGCACACGGCCCTCGATGCCCCATGCAGCCAAACTCTTGTTGGCTCTCAGACAATCGTAGAGATAGAGCTTACCCAACTTTCGTACGGTTTCCTCATGGAATGCCTTAGCATCCGGTGCCTTGTGGAAGTAGAGATAACCTCCGAATACCTCGTCGGCACCCTCGCCCGAAAGCACCATCTTGATACCCATGCTTCGGATGACTCTCGCTAAAAGATACATCGGGGTAGATGCACGGACGGTGGTCACATCGTAGGTCTCGATAAAATAAATGACATCACGGATTGCATCCAGACCTTCCTGAATGGTATAGTTGATTTCGTGATGCACGGTTCCGATATGCTCGGCTACCAGTCGTGCCTTTGCCAAGTCAGGCGCACCCTTCAAACCTACAGCAAAGGAGTGCAGACGTGGCCAATAAGCCTTGGTCTCTCCCCCATTTTCCACACGGGTAGAAGAATATTTCTCGGCTACGGCTGAAATGACAGAAGAATCAAGACCACCACTGAGAAGAACACCATAAGGAACATCACTCATCAACTGACGTTTGACAGAAGCCTCCAAAGCATCATGAATTTCTTTCACTGCCGCTTTCTCCTGAGGTTCAGCATCCTTCAGCTGTTCTTCAGCCTTCTTGGCATCATCAATCTGATATTTTTTCTGCATGGCAGCATACTCAAACCAATCGCGTGTATAGTAACGCTTCATGCCAGGGTTCTTGCTATAATAATAATGACCTGGGAGGAATGGCTCATAGTGGTCGCACTGACCTTCCAAAGCCTTCAACTCACTTGCCACCAATACCTTTCCATCTTTATCATAACCGATATAAAGAGGAATGACTCCGATCGGGTCTCGAGCGATGAGGAACTCATCACGCTCGGCATCGTAAAGAGCGAAAGCAAAGATACCATTCAGTTCTTCGAGCATCTTGGAGATACGGGCGTGGAGCGCATCCTCACCTTTATATATTAAGGTATCAAAGTCGGAATCTGCTCGCATCTCACGATAGAGAGAAAGAATCACCTCACAGTCGGAACCGGTCTGATACTGGTATTTGCCAGCAAAACGAGCACGGATGTCCTGATGATTATAAATCTCACCGTTTACGGCAAGCACCTGTTTTTTGTCTGGTGCAAACAAAGGTTGGCGACCACTTTCAGGGTCTACAATACTCAGACGCTCATGTGCCAGGATAGCAGAACCACCACAGTAGATTCCACTCCAGTCTGGTCCGCGATGACGAATCTTCTGGCTCATACGAAGCGCTTGCTGTCGCAATTCAGGAGTCTGCTCCTGAATATTGAAGATAGATACGATTCCACACATAAATCTTTTCCTTTCTTTTACGGTTATTTTTAACTATTATTCTCTCTTATTCATCTTGGCATGTCCCAGCGATTGTTTCAGAAGCAAACCAAGCAAAAACAAAGCTTAAAATTACTTTTTGCTATGTTTCGGGTGCAAAATTACAACTTTTTGTTAGAATAAAGAAAAGAATAGTAGCATTTTGTCTTCACTTTATCACAACAATAACATATCAACACATATTAGATTAAAATATATGATAAATTGAAAAGAAAAACACACAATTTGATTACAATCTGTAAAACACAATCAATTTTAAGATAAATAAAGCGTTTCTAGAGCACATTTTACATCATATACAACCTTCTACCCCCACACCATACAAAGAAATGCCGATAGCTCTTTGGTGGAACTATCGGCATTTAAAATAAAAAAATAAAAACTTAAACCTACCAACGTAAGATTATATCGTAAAACCTAAGAGCCTATTATGGCTGCAAGGTAAAACCTACTACCAGGTAAGCTTTTTCAGTGCTAGGATTAGCAGCTACCTGAGCGAAGACTGGAACAGAGAAAGAATCTGTAATCTTCAAATCCTTGGTAGCTTTCAGTGAAACATTGGTAACTGCAAAACCATTGGCATCACCATAGAATGATGTTGCAAATGGAACTGCGCCTATACTTGCTGCCCAATCACAACCGCCCAACTTGAATGGGGCTGTAGCCTCAACATATGAAGAATAAGCACGGTCACCATCCTTGTTAAGACCATCTGCTCCCGCAAAGTTGGTATACCAGTTCAAGGCTACAGGACCGAAGTCGTAACCAATATTAGCTTCAAAAACATGTGCTGTCTTATGAGAATCGTACTCGAAGTAGCGACCATCACCAGAATTAAACCAGTAGTCGGTAATTCCAATGGTAAAGCCTCCTGTTGTATAGGCAGCAGTCAGGTCGAATTCCTTGGTATCATCCCATTTAGAAAGGCCTACACTACCCCAACCTGTCAATGAGAAACCTTTATAGCCAATACCAAGTGTTGGCTGGAGAGATACGTTACCGAGATCCTGACCACGCCAGTAATACTGGTTTACAACATCTGCAGCGATGGTAGTTTCAACCTTGTCCTGCGCAGAAGCAGCAGGAGCAAAAGCAACCAAACCGAGTGCAAGGGCACCCACCTTCTTTATATCAAAAATCTTCTTCATATTCTCTCTTTTTATGTGATACATTTTTGTTTTTAAAAGTTTCGGCAGCAAAGGTACTGCAAATCGAAGACAACACAAAATAAATTGCGATTTATTTATATTGTTGAGATGCAGCGTACCTTGTTCAAAGGTACTAATTATAACTCTGCTCGCCAAAACTTCTGCTGAAAAATCTCTCTCGCTCGCTATATGAAAGTTTCTTTAGTTGTAGCAACTTTCACCATGCTCGTAGATATCCAGACCTTCTTCCTCGATTCGCTTATCAACACGGAGACCAGCAATCTTCTTGATACCCCAGAAGAGGATAATACCTGTTACGGCTGCCCAAAGGTCGATACAGAGAATGCCGAAGCACTGAGCACCGAAGAATCCGAAGCCACCACCATAGAAAGCACCACCGTCGAGGGCGAAAAGACCGGTCATCAAGGTACCGAAGATACCGCATACACCATGTACAGAACTTGCACCAACAGGATCATCAATATGAAGCTTGGTATCAATGAACTCGATAGAGAATACCAAGATGATACCTGCCAAGAGACCGATGATGGCTGAACCCAATGGACTAACCAAATCGCAACCAGCAGTAATGGCTACCAAACCAGCCAAGATACCATTCAATGTCAATGAGAATGATGGCTTGCCATACTTAATCCAAGATGTGAACATGGTACCCAAACCACCGCAGACTGCAGCCAAGTTGGTTGTCAGGAATACGTGACTGATGGCAACACGGTTAACCTCACCAGAAGCAGCGAGCTGAGAACCAGGGTTGAATCCGAACCATCCGAACCAGAGGATGAATACACCAAGGGCAGCAGCCATGAGGTTGTGACCTGGGATAGCCGTGCTCTTGCCGTTGCGATACTTACCAAGACGAGGACCTAAGCAGATGGCACCCACCAAGGCAAGAATACCACCAACACTATGTACGATGGCAGAGCCTGCAAAATCATGGAAGGCAGCACCGAAGGTGTTCATCATGAATGAGCCTGCCTCGCTGTTGCAAAGCCAACCGCCGCCCCATGTCCAGTGACCCTCTACAGGGTAGATAATCAATGAAATGAAGAATGAGTAAACGCAGTACATAGAGAACTTGGTACGTTCTGCCATAGCACCTGAAACGATGGTAGCACTAGTAGCGCAGAATACGGTTTCAAACATCAGGAAGCCTTCAGTAGGAAGACCGGCTGCATTTGTATAGAAAGACAAATCGCCGAAGTTAGGCATACCGATGAAACCGACGCCATCGCTACCAAACATAAATCCGAAACCTACGAACCAGAAAAGAACAGAACCGACCATGAAATCGACAAAGTTCTTAAACAAGATGTTCGCTGTATTTTTACTACGGGTAAAGCCCGCCTCGCAGAGGGCAAATCCCGGCTGCATGAAAAAGACCAACATGGCTGCCAAGAGCATCCATACGGTATCTACTGAAATTCCTAAATCCTGTACACTCATAACATAAAAACTTTAAAGTGTTCTTTAAACCTGAAAACTATTCTCTCTCCTCCAATTAGCATTTTATTTCTCCTGCTCAGCATTATAGAGAGCGATGTCGCCTCTTTCACCTGTACGGATTCTTATGGTATCCTCTACAGGAATTACAAAGATTCGACCATCACCAATCTCGCCTGTACGGGCAGCCTCCTGGATGGCATTAATCGTTTTCTCTACGTTCTTGTCGCGCACGACAACATTCAGCAACACTCGCTCGATACTGCTGGTATCATACATGACACCACGGTAGATTCGAGCCTGTCTCATCTTACCCTCTCCTCTTACATCGTAGTAAGAGAACCACTCGATGTCGGCGGCAAGCAATGCTTCCTTTACATCCTCAAACTTAGTCTTACGGATGATTGCTTCAATCTTTTTCATGTTAATCTCTCCTATTAATTAATTTACATTTTGTTTATTTTCAGGTGCAAAGGTACGACATTTTGCTTAATATTTCACGATATTATTTACTTTTTGATATTAATATTTTCGTTTAGTTATTATTTTGTATAGTTCTTTTTAAAATACAGAACAAAATGAAAGCAAATTGCACATTATTCGTTTCATTTTGAAACAAACAATAAAAAACCGCTTGAAAGGCCCCAAAGACCCCTCAAGCGGCAAACCTAAAAACAAACTCTCAACCCTAAAACTAGGGTCACTTTATTATTTAAACTTAATCTTATACCCGTATTTCCGCATATATCTGAGTTTTATAACGGAAATTTTATTTTGCCTTTATTTTGAATGTAAATTCACGATCAGCATAATGGAGACGATACTTCTCCATAGGCTTGGTCATCCAACTGTCGATGCAGCCCAAAGGATACTGGCATTTCTGGATATGCAACTGCACGAGTCCCTTATCCACCAGATCACCACTGTGTTGTCCCCATGCATGCGTCTTCTCGATACCAGAATCCAAATCCTCTACCAGATAAGGGATGGCACTGCACTCCATAGGTTCATACCCCTCGAAGGTAATCCCCTTGCCGGTGGTTGGATTAAAGATAGAGAAATAGCGGATATCGGTATGGTTACCACTCTCCTGCGGACGGATATATGGATAATATTCATCCTTCACGTCAGACTCGTACTTGCCGATAAAAGCAGAAGAATGACGATCTACGTAGTTCTCTTCAGGACCTCTACCATAATACTCGAGCTTAGAGAAAGTAGCAGGCATCTGCAACTGCAGACCGAATCTGAACAGATCGGCAACCTGAACCTCCTTGTCGGTAGTCATCTTCTGGGTAACATTCACCTCGCCCGCAGCACTGATGTCATAGCGGAGCATCAGCTGAGCTTTCACTTCAGGCATATCGAAGAGAGCTGTCAGCACCACATTGTCCTTACTCACATTTTTGTCGAAAGACTTCAGAGTCATCTGCGGGTTCTTCCATACTCTCATCTCCTTCTGCAGAGATGCTCCATAGTCATTATCGGTAGGAGCACGCCAGAATTCCGGAGTCATACTCTCACGGAACTTCAACATCGGTTCCCCATCTACATCGAGATAATCTATCATACCCGTCTTCTTGCCTATGGTAACAGACATTCTCTGTGCGCTGACCTTCACATAAGAGTTGGTTTCCTCCACCTCCATACTGCTTGTCTGCTGCACCTTACCCTTCTTGGTTGGCGCAGCAGCAACAGCAGGAACCGCCGGTTTGGCAAACTGATAATCGCTGATGATAAACTGCTGGCGAGCCATCACCTGGCCCTTGTCTACCAGCGGCTGTGTGCCATCGCTTGCAAAAGCAAAGTTAAGAACAATCTCCTCCTTTGCATGCTTCGATTCAGCCTCAGCCACCGCATACTTCAGTTCATCACTCTTGATCAGTTTGGTAGCCTGAGGAGCAATACCCTTTGTTTCAGAAATCTCAACTGTAGCCAGTTTCACACCATTGGCATAAACCGTAGCTGTCAGGTTCAAGTCATCAATATTCTTGAAGAAGTTCTCGTTGAAAACCTTGAAAGCACCATTCACAGCATCCAGGTCCTTGATCCATACATTCTGATGATAGTACTGAATCTCGTAAGCATGAGGATTCAGACGGCGGTCTGGAGCAATGATACCATTACAGTTGAAGTTATAGTCACTTGCCGGATAGCGGCCGTAATCTCCACCATAAGTAAAGATTTCCTTACCGGTGACAGGACTCTTGTCACGAATGCCCTGATCTACGAAGTCCCAGATATAGCCACCCTGATACTTAGGATACTTACGAATGAGGTCCCAATATTCCTTGAAACCACCTTCCGAATTACCCATAGCATGAGCATATTCGCACTGGATGTATGGTTTTACCCCATCACTCTTGCAATATTTCTCACTCTCCTCGTAGTCGATATACATCGGACAGTAAATATCAGTCTTGCTGTCATAACCGCCACGCTCATACTGAACAGGACGGGTCTTGTCGAGCGCTTTCACCCAGTCATAGGTCTTTTCGAAGTTGATGCCGTAACCACACTCATTACCCAAACTCCATACGATGATAGAAGGGTGATTGATAAAACTTTTCACATTACCTTCATTGCGCTCGATGTGAGTCTGGAGATACTCAGGGAACTTAGCGAGTGATTTTTCCTCATATCCCATACCATGAGATTCGAGGTTAGCCTCAGCAGTAAGATACAGTCCGTATTCATCACAGAGTTCATACCAGCGAGGATCATCAGGATAATGGCAGGTACGAACCGCATTGATGTTCAACTGTTTCATGATTCTGATATCCTGAATCATGCGCTCTACACTTACCACATATCCACCATCCGGATCTATCTCATGCCGGTTGGCACCCTTAATCAGTACAGGCTTGCCGTTCACCAGCAACTGGGCGTTCTTGATTTCCACATTGCGGAAGCCCACCTTCTGCGGAATCACCTCCGCTACCCCCTGCTTATTCTTCAGAGAGATGTATACCTTATATAAATAAGGTGTCTCAGCAGTCCAAGCCTTCACCTTCGGTACTTTGATTACACCCTGAGCTCCGGTAGCCGATGCTATTTGCTTGCCATCCTTATCGCACAAGGCAACAGTCACATCAGTCTTGCCGCCCTTCAGTGCTACCTGATAGTTCAGGATACCATCCCGATAATTATTCATCAAACCGGCATCAAGACGGATATCGGCAGCATGAAGTTTCGGACGTGCATAGAGATAAACCTCACGGGCGATACCAGTAAAGCGCCAGAAGTCCTGATCCTCGAAATAAGAACCATCGCACCAGCGCATCACCTGCATAGCTATCAGGTTTTTGCCCGGCTTCAGATACTTGGAGATATTAAACTCGGCAGCCACCTTGCTGTCTTCACTATATCCCACATACTTGCCGTTCACCCAAAGGGTCAGGTTGCTGGTAGCAGAACCTACGTGGAAATATACATCCTTTCCCTTCCAGTCCTTAGGAAGTTCGAAGGTACGACGATAGGAACCCGTATAGTTGTTGAGTTCGCTGATATAAGGAGGATTCGGATCAAACTGGGTAGCCCAGGCATAACCGACATTCTTATAAGTAGCATCTCCATAACCGTTCAGTTCGAACAGCCCCGGTACAGGGAAATCCTTCCACTCCGAATCGTCATAGTTGGCTGCAAAGAAGTTGGCTGGACGCTTGTTATGATCCTTCACGAAGTTAAACTTCCACATGCCTTCCATCGAAAGATAGTTGACCGACTTCTTCTTGTCAAAACTCTGTGCTTTGTCAAGGGTCTCGTATGCGAAGAAAGCAGCACGGCGAGGTTCGCGGTTCTGCTGGTTGATATCCACATTATGCCAGCGCGACTCGTTCTGAGCCGCCACGCCATTGCCGACAGACAGCAAGGCGAGGCAAAGCGATACATTTGCTATATTTCTGATGCTCATATCTGTTTATTATTTTCTGAAAAACATAGAGTTATCTACTTGTGTAAACTTCTGTTCGCTGTCCTTGCGCATTTCAATGCCGAGACTGCTCCACCATGAAGGCCAGCCGCCAACGATATTGCTGAGGAAAACCACCTTGAAAGGATGCAATCCCTTAGCCAATGCTACAGAAGTATCATGATTGGTACCAGCCTTCACATCCCCCTCGTTGCTGATCATGAGTTTGTTATCAATCCAAACCTGCTCCAGACGGGAAGAGAGATAATAGACACCATCCTCCGGAATATTGATGTAGCCCTCAGCGATGGCAGCATAATTATTGGCACCGCGCAAGGTAGCAGCATCATCCTTCTGCTGAATCTTCATCTGCTCCAAGCCCTCGATGTTTGCACACTCCCAGGCAGCATCAGCCCATTCCAGCTGGTCAACCTTCAGATAATTGCCCTTAATGCGCTTCATCTGCAACCCAGGTTTTGCGTCCTCCACCTTAACAGCAGGAGCATAAGTCTGCTTCTCAACATCAATGGTTCTGATACGGCTCATCTTGCCTGAAGGCAATATGGTTGCTATCTTGATGATGGTGTTTCCACTCACCCTGATAGGCTCTGCATAAGCCGAAGAAGAAGGAGTTGGTGTACTTCCATCCAATGTATAAACCATCTTCATAGGACGCGAGGTGGTAAAGGTTACCGCAGTATCCCCAGTAATGACCACCTTATCGCAAGAACCGAAAGGCTGCTCAGGCAATGGGATATGATAACGGATATGGCGCTCGTCCAGACGAACACAGTTTGCATCCAGTCGGCGGCAGAAATCCTTGAAGTTTTTCCTGCTCACTGGCGACCATGCAATCTCAGAGAGAGCAATGGCACGAGGATACATCATATACTCCATCTTGGCATTGGAATACATATATTCCGACCAGTTGTTACACTGAACGCCCAGGATATGATGAGCCAGTCCCAATGCCTTGATGGTATCAGGTACCGGATTATAATTATAGGTAGAAGCCAGATATCTAGGAGGACTAGGAATGGTTACAGGCTCCACCTTGCTGTCGCCCTGATACCAGTCGAGATACATACCATCGCTGCCCGGCGTCATGATGACATCATGCTTCTGCATGGCAGCCTCGATACCTCCTTCCGTTCCACGCCATGACATCACGGTAGCATTCTCACTCAATCCGCCTTCCAGAATCTCGTCCCATCCGATAATTTTTCTGCCACGCTTCTCCAGCATTTTCTCTATGCGCTTGATAACGTAGCTCTGCAGTCTTTCCTCAGCCGAATGCTTTCCTTCAGCCTGCAAGCCCTCAGTCTGAATACGTTTCTGACAGGCAGGGCAGTTTTTCCAACTGGTCTTCGGACACTCGTCGCCACCGATATGGAAGTACTTACCTGGGAAGAGAGGAACAATCTCACTAAAGATGTCATCCAGGAAGCGGAACATATCTTCCTTGCCCGGACACATCACGATATCCTCTACACCCCAAACTGTTCTCAACGACCACTGCTCACCTTTGCATGAAAGATAAGGATAAGCAGAGATAGCTGCCATCATGTGACCAGGAAGGTCGATTTCCGGAATCACGGTAATATAGCGCTTGGCAGCATAATCCACTATTTCCTTAATCTGCTCCTGAGTATAGAAACCGCCATAAAGAGAGCCATCGCCCTCGGTACGGATACTGCCCACAGAAGTAAGTTTAGGATATTTCTTGATTTCGATACGCCAGCCCTGGTCTTCCGTCAGATGGAAGTGCATGGTATTCACCTTGAACATAGACATCAGGTCCAGTTGCTTCTTCACATTCTCGACAGAAATGAAATGGCGGCATGGATCGAGATGGAATCCACGGTAGCCGAAGCGTGGAGCATCCTGGATATCACAGCATTGTGCTACCCATTTCACTCCATCCACCCGGGTTGCGCTCTCTATCTGGGCAGGGAGTAACTGCATGAAACTCTGCATACCGTAGAAGGCGCCCTTGGCGGTCTTCGCCTTGATAACAACCCCCTTGGCGGTTACGGTAAGGCGATAACCTTCCTCGGCAATTTTCAGCGAAGGAGAAATCTGTATAGAGATATTCCCCTTCTTTCCACCTACCGTTACCTCATAACCTGTAGAAGCCTTCAGTTTGTCTGCCATGTACTGGGCGATATTTCTGCCTTCAGCCGTCTGGTAAGCGATTACCACCTTCTGTGGCAATACGAACTCACCTTTCTGTACCTGAGTCTTCACCGGTATCGGGATAATATTAATATCAGCAGCAGATGCCGGAGTGGAGATACCACCCAGCATCGCTGCACAGGCTACAAACGAGCCTAATAAACGATTGAACTTTGCCATGATTTAAATATATTAATAAGGTATTACAATGGTTTGTACTCCACGAAAGCCTCCATGGCCTCATAGCATGCCAGACCCAACTGGTCGTAGAGCGATGCAGTAGCACGGTTACGGTCTTCGGCTCTCTGCCAGAACAGGCGCTCGTCGTTGCCCAAGAAAGGAGCACTCTCCATCTGCGACTGATGCTTGAGAATAGAGTTACGTTTTGCCCGCAACTCCTCAGGGCTCAATGGTACACACATTTCGATATTCTCAATCTCCCATTCTGCCCAGGCACCACGATACATCCAGATGCGACAGTCCTTCAACCATTCTGCACCCGCTTTCTTCTCTTCGTCGATAGCTGCCAGAACGGCATCGGTACACTTCTTGTGGGTTCCGTGAGGGTCAGCAAGATCGCCGGCTACATAAATCTGATGCGGCTGCACCTTCTGCAACAGAGCTCTCACTATCTCTACATCCTTCTCGGTCATTGGCAACTTTTCTATCTTGCCGCTCTCATAGAATGGCAGGTCGAGGAAGTGGACATGGTCAAGCGGAATTTCATTATAAGTACAAGCGGTACGAGCCTCACCACGGCGGATCAGTCCCTTGATGGTCAGGATATCTCTCGTATCGAAGTCACTCTCCTTTTTCTTGGCAAAGAAGGTCTTGATTTCCTTATATTTATTAGAGATGATACTGTCTTTTGAGTCTGCAAAAAGCTGGTTGAAACCATTGATAAAGTGCATGAATCTTGTTACTTCCTCATCACCCACAGCAATGTTTCCTGATGTTTCGTAAGCTACATGCACATCGTGGTTCTGCTGTACCAGTCGACGGATAGTTCCTCCCATAGAGATAACATCATCGTCTGGGTGTGGAGAGAATACGATAACCTTCTTAGGGAATGGAGTTGCACGCTCTGGGCGATAGGTATCATCGGCATTCGGCTTACCACCTGGCCATCCGGTAATGGTATGCTGCAAATCATTGAAAATCTTGATATTGGCATTATAGGCAGAGCCATAGAGAGCCAGAAGTTCACTCAGTCCGTTCTCATTATAATCCTTATTGGTCAACTTCAGGATAGGCTTACCGAGTTTCTGACAGAGCCATACCAGTGCCGAACGCACCAGTTTATCACTCCACTGGCATGAAGTTACGAGCCATGGATGCTCGATACGCGTCAGATGGTGAGCTGCACCCAGGTCGATGACAACATGAGCATTCGGATGAGTCTGAAGGAATGATGCCGGCAGGGTATCTGTGATAGAGTTCTCCACCACCTTCTGCATAATCTCTGCCTTCTCTTCGCCCCAGGCTGTCAGATAGATGCTCTTGGCTGAGAGTAAGGTAGCGATACCCATGGTGAGCGAACATGGAGGAATGGTTTCCTTGGTCTGTTCACTGTTCTCCATCTCTTCGCGAGAGGTATTGCCGATGAGGATGATACGTGTCATCGACTGGATGCCCGAACCTGGCTCGTTGGCAGCAATATTACCCGAACGGCCTATACCTATGAGAGCTACATCGAGACCGCCAAAGGTCTCGATACGCTGCTCATAAAGACGGCAACTGTCCTGTACGGCATCCTGTGCCACAAAACCATCCAGTGTAAAGATGTTCTGCTCAGTCACATCCACATGATTGAGGAAACGATCCTTCAACTGGTTGATGGTACGGAGAGAACTGTCCTTCTGGAGCGGATAATATTCGTATGCATTGAATACAACAACATTGCGGAAGCTCAGGGTCTTCTCGTTGTAACGGCGAACGAGTTCATCGTATACAGAATAGAGAGAAGAACCGGCACCCAGCGCCATCACATAGAATTCGCCTTCCTGCTGTGCCGCCTTGATGCCAGCTTCTATTTTATCAGCTACATGACTGGCACCTTCTGCCATAGAGGCAAAGATATCTGTATGAATCTTCTCCATTCTGGAGATTTCAGAGTATTCTACAGTCGTCTTTGGTTTGTAGAACTCTACAGGTACTTTATTGAGTACGATTTGCGAACTAAGATTGAGTCTCATATCTTTATCTATATTTAAATAGGTTATATTTTCTTTTTTTAAAATGACGGATTAGAGTTCAGATGCCATTGCTGCAGCACCCAGGATGGCAGCCTTGGCACCATCCAGTCCGCTCATCAGAAACTTAGCCTTACCTTTATATAATGAGAGCACATGCTCGTTATATGCTTCTTC
>ULNA01020257.1_pt1 | contig 17944 bp, 20 predicted proteins | sample 1951801 | NCBI WGS metagenome assembly ULNA01 (sample SAMEA4835565, study PRJEB28245) | human gut metagenome | biome: gut microbiome; material: fecal sample | place: Denmark | collected 2008
TAAAAAAGGATAATTCCAAGGACTCATTACTAAAACAACTCCATATGGGCTTGCAAGCTCAAAGCTTTTAGAAATATATTGAGCAAGAGGAGTTCTAACCCTTCTTGGCTTAGAAAATTTCTTAATATGCTTTAGCATATAAGTAATTTCACTAAGCACAAGCCCCGTTTCGCACATATAGGCTTCACTTGGGCTTTTACCTAAATCCTTATATAGGCCTTCATTAATTAAATCAATATTATTTTTGATTTCCTTATATAATTTTTTTAAATATAAAATTCTATATTTATAATCAAGGGTCCTTTTAGTTTTAAAAAAGGCATAATGATTATTTATAAGCTCATCAATATTATTCTGCACTTTCTTCACCTATTTTCTTATACATTTGGGCTAATTTCTCCTTAGACCAAAGGACTGGAACAGGATAAAGAGGATTAGCCTCATGATAGGCATAAGCTGCCATCATTTTAATATCCTCGTCCTTGATTTCCTTTAAATGAACTGGAATATTTAAAATCCTATTATATTCCTCAATCTTATTAATTATAAGATTGCAGGCTTCCTTAGCATCAGTTGATTTTGTAGCGTAGCCTAAATAAATTGCAATCCTTTTCATTTTCTTATAGATACTCTTACCATATTCTCTTAAAACGATTGGTAGAATAACAGCATTGGCAAGACCATGAGCAGTATTATATTTACCACCAAGGGCATGAGCTAAAGCATGAACATAGCCAACATAGGCCTTAGAAAAGGATCTTCCTGCTTTATGAGCGGCAATAAGCATATTTTTTCTTGATTCTCTTGTTTTATCCTTATAGGATATTAAAAGATTATCAAAAATAAGCTTAATAGCCTCAAGGGCATCCTCTCTTGTCCTTTTATTTCCACTTCTTCCTATATAGGATTCAATCGCATGAGTTAAAGCATCCATTCCCGTTTGAGCTACTACAGCATCAGGAAGAGTCATACAAACTGATTCATCTAAGCAAGCATAGCTTGGAATCAAAGGGAAATCATTAATTGCATATTTATGTCTTGTCTTAGAATCAACAATAACCGCAGCAAGTGTCGTTTCGCTGCCAGTACCTGCCGTGCTTGGGCAAGCAATTAGCATTGGAATTTTCTTTCTAACATGTAATATTCCTTTAAGCTTAGATAAATCCTTTTTAGGATTTACCACTAAAGCACCTAAGGCCTTAGCACAGTCAATGGGTGATCCTCCTCCAAAGGCGATAATCGAGTCACAGCCACTATTTTTATAAAGGCTTAGGGCTTCATTAACATTGTCGGTTGTAGGGTTCGCTACAACATTATCATAAACGACATAGCTAATATTAGCCTCATCAAGGCTTTTAAATAAATCATTGGCTAAGCCAAGCTTACTTATTGTTTTATCAGTTACAATTATAGGCTTTAGCTTCTTATTTTCTTTAATTACATCCTTAATGTTAGATATTTTATCAATAATTTTAGGATCACGATATGGTAATATCGGCAAGGCTAGCTTAAAGCATAGCTGATAGGTACGACAATAAATTTTAAATAATATATTCATTTTATTTCTCCAATTTCTCTATGTAAATGTTCAAATTTTCACTAATTGTTTTTAGCATATCATAAAACAATTTTCTTTCCTCTTCATTATAAGCATTTCCAGCAAATGAAACAGCATTATCACTTTCAGAATCAATGTATTCAGCTACCTCTTTTCCCTTTTCTAGCAACAAAATAGCTGATTTATATTTCTTGTCACAAGAAATATATCCATTTTCATCTAAATATGCTAAAGCCCTTGAAATAGCCCCCTTATCCTCATTAGTAAGCTTTACAAGCATTGAATTTGTAACATTTTCATAATGTCTTAAATAAAATAGGCACATAACGTGAATTGATTTTAGTCCATATTCCTTTATTTTAAGCTCCTTAAGCCTTTGAATATTTTTATATATTGATGATATATAGCTTGAAAAGCATTCAAAGCGATTATCCATTTTAACACCTAACCTTTTTTTAAATTATAGCACTTTTTGTTGATTTATCAACAATTTTTATTAAAAATATTAAGACTTTAAAGTCTTTTAATTAAAATTTCTAATACTACTTGTAATAAATTATTTTAAATGCTAAAATTATGACAAACAAATATTTAGGAAATGATGTTCTTCCTTGTTATTTAACAAAACCGCTATTATGCTGATGACGTCTATAGTTTTTTTACTATGGAGTTATCAGCTTTTTTTATGAAGGGAATGATTGTTATGTTTTTAAGCTTATTTTTAATCTTTTTCGTAGGGATAATTGGGGGAATTTTATTTGAAAAAATAAAAATTCCCAAAATAATCTTTTATTTATTAATGGGAATCTTATTTGGTAGTAGCCTACTTAATATTATTGATCCAAGCCTTGAGCAAATATCAGATTATTTAAGGCAAATTGCTTTAATTATTATTTTAACAAGATCAGGTCTAGCCCTTGATTTTAAAACTCTAATTAAAATTGGACGTCCTGCAATTCTTATGTGCTTTTTACCTGCGAGCTTTGAAATAATAGGCATTACTATTTTTGGACCCTTACTCCTTAATATATCCTATCTTGAGGCTCTTCTTTTAGGATGTGTACTAGGTGCGGTATCACCAGCTATTGTTGTACCAAGAATGCTTACAATGATAGAAAATAAGCAAGGTGGAGATATTCCTAAAATCATCATGGCGGGAGCCTCTTGTGATGATATTTATGTAATTATCTTATTTTACGCTTGCTTAAATGCCTTAAGGACAAGTAAATTTAATTTTATATCACTTCTACAAATTCCATCAAGTATTCTTTTAGGAATTCTTCTTGGGCTTATTTTTGGTATTGGTCTAATTTATTTATTTAAGCTTTTAAATACAAGCTCAACTATTAAGGTAATTATTATACTAGGTGTATCATTCCTATTAGTTTGGCTTGAGGCATATTTAAAGGCTTATATTAGTATTTCATCCTTACTTGCAATTATTATTATGAGTATTGTAATTTCTACTAGGATGGATGATTTAAAGGAAATTAAAGGCTCCTATAATCATTTATGGAGCGCCTTTGAAATACTACTATTTGTCCTTGTAGGTACTAGAGTTAAATTAAATTTAGTATTTTCAATTGAAGGCTTAAGCATTCTCCTTCTTATTTTAATTGGTCTAGCCTTTAGATCAATTGGTGTTTTCTTAAGCCTTATTGGCAAGAAATATAAGCTTAGGGAAATAATTTTCTTTATTGTATCATATCTTCCTAAAGCTACAGTTCAGGCCTCAATTGGAGTCATTGCTTTAAGTGAGGGCCTAGAATGTGGTCAGCTGGTTCTAGCAGCTAGTGTAATTGCTATTTTAGTTACTGCACCGCTTGGTGCAATTTTAATGGATTTAACTAAAAGAAAAATACTAACCCTAATAAAAGATGCATAGAAAAATCACGAGGCATAAAAACATGTTTTAAAAGAATTTGAAAGCTTCAAGCTTAGAAACAATTTTTAAAAAGCTATGTGGCTTTTATTAGGAAATAATTTTAAATTATTTCTCTTAGAGCTTATTATATTTAGTTGAAACTCCCTTTGCCTTTTCAACTGGGTACTTCTTTTCATTTTTATCAATCTTTTTATTTATTATTTCAATAGGATCAAGCTTTAATACTAGAGCCATTTGAAGACAATAATTCATCACATCGGCAAGTTCTTCCTTAACCACCTCTAAATCATAATTATTTTCATCCCATTGGAAGCATTCTAAAAGCTCAGCTGCTTCTATTGAAATTGATTTAGATAAATTTTCAGGGGAATGGAATTGATTCCAATCTCTATCTAAATTAAATTTATCTATTCTTTGTAACGTTTTATCTAATCTATCCATTTTACTTAATGATCTCCTTATTAAGCATTTTAGACATATACTTAAGCAAGGCTTTATCCTCACAATAAACATAACAGCCCTTTTGACCTCTTGATAATAAGGTTTTGTAGGTATTTCTAATAATTTTATCAGCTAAGTCATAATTCTTAGTTGTTTTAATTCCTTTTATTGACTTATCACCCTTAGCTCTTTGCATGAAATCAGTCTTAACTCCATCCTGATAAAATAAATCCTTACCAATGATTACACCACAATAATCAAATTCAAAACCCTGAGATGTATGAATACAGCCAACCTGCTCAAAAGAATTTTCATCAATTGCCCAGGTTGTGGTATTTTCAAAATTCCATTTAGCATGGAAATCATCCTCAAGATTTATATCATAATCAATATCAAAGCTTGTATTAGCAGTTTCTCTAATTCCAAGTAAATTATCTAAAAAGGCGAGATAGCCATCAGAGCCATTAAATCTAAATTGTGAAACTAAATTAATTTCATCCCCTGAATAAACAGCGCTTCCCTCTTCCTTGGCATATTTGTTAATTAATTCAATTGAACCAATATTTGCAGTGGTAACAATTTGATTTTCATCAATGAAAAAAACAGATACCTTTGATGCATGAATAATTTCCTTAATTTGATTTTCACCTAAATTTTGAAATATTCCTGATTTATCGTTTAAACGGTGAGCCTCATCTGCAATTAAGCAATCAAAATAGTTATTTTCAACGTTAATGTATGAGCCTGATCCTCTAAATAAGTTTTCAATATAGCTATTCTTATAATTATTTTGCTTAAGCTTCTCAAAATAAACATTTCTTGGAGCCGAATTTTTCGTTACATAATTAGCCGATCTACCATTTTGAATTAAAACACATAAAAGCTGAATAGCAACCACCGATTTTCCTGTACCTAACAATACTGAGGAATTTATTTTTCAAATTTCATTAGATAAATTTGCTCTAATATCAATTCATATAAATCACAATAAGTTTTGGCTTTATTAATTGATTCATTAATATAATCATTATTGCATTGAGTTAACAATTTAATAACAAATTGACAATCACTATCATCTTTTTCATCTACTATTTGTTCTTTAAACTCAACAAACTTATTTTCTGTAATTTCTTTAATGACTTCCTTCCTTAAATAATCAAAAAATTTTTCATTAATGTAAAACCTATAATTTGAATCAATAATATCAAAAAGATTAAAATTTTCAAACATTTCATCATAATTTATCAATGAAATATCATTCATCATTTTTTTAACTATTTTATTTATATAATTTATAATATACTTTTTAAATTTTGATCCTATTAATTGATTTTTTAAAATATGTGATGCTAAAAGTAGTCCACCATCAGGGCAAATATTATTTTTTAACTTTTTTTGAATTTTTTCTCTTAAATACAAGCAATACATACTTTTATCATCAAACTCTTCAATTTTTTTCAGCCTCTTGCAATTTATAGTTTCTTTATAATTTTTCACTATATTTTCAGCAACAGGAATTAAAAATTTAATTGAAACTAAAATGTTTTTTATAAAATCAAAAAATTCATCAATAACTAAAAAATAATATTTATATTTTCCATTTGTTTTACAATTCCAACTAAGCAATTCAATATTAGCTTCATTTGGTCTAGTATTAATTAAATCATATGGATTATCATTACACCATATGGCATAAGGATATACCTCAAATTTATGTTTTGTGATTTTATTATGAGCATTCGTTTCTGCAGGATGCATAGATGCAGCACTTCTTATAAACGAGAAAAAAGCCAAATCATTTTGTCTTGTTTTATTGCTAATTTTAAATGCTTTTTCAGATGGATAAACTTTGTTCAAATCTAAATTAAATATTTTAAAGAGAACTTTCGAACATCCTTCAATAATTGCAACACAATTTATGAATTCATAAAAATCAAAGGCTTGACCACATATATTTTCTTTTTTAAAATTAAATTCACTTAAATATTGAATAGTTTCCCTAATTCTAATAATGCATGTACACAACTGATTATAATATTGATAAGTGTATCCTGCATTTTTTTTAGTCTTATTAATTATCCTTATCTTCTTTTGAAAGCAGCTATTATTAATAATAATATTATTTAAGTTTTCAATGGGAGTCAAATCTAAAGTCATACTGTATAATACCTCCACTTTTATAATTTAAAATTCAAATAAAATATCATTTGATTGATTAAATCATTAATTTTGTCACATTCTCAACATTAACTTCCTTAAATTTTCTTTATAATAAATGCCTTTTATTTCATAAAAAGAATTTATTTTATATTTTTTCTCAAATAATTGCTAAAGATATTACCTGTTACCAGGAATATCCTAAAGGCTTAGATAGAATCTATCCTTTTTTTAGAAATATTAAAATACTCTTCATTTTTTTCAATACCAACATAATTTCGATTTAATTTTTTTGCAACATAACAAGTTGTACCGCTTCCACTAAAAGGATCAAGAACAATATCACTCTCATTACTACAAGCTAATATAATTCTTTCAAGTAAAGCTTCAGGCTTTTGCGTAGGATGATATCCAAATTTCTTCTCACTCATTCCTACAGCAGGAATTGTCCATACATCTTGTAATTCCTCATCATTAATTTTAAACATTTCTTCGTAGTTGAACGTATGCTTATATCCTTTTGAAGCCCATATAATTAGCTCATATGAAAACTTAAACTTATTCTTATAAATAAGGTCAGGTGGGTCAGTTTTATGCCAAACAACAATATTAATAATTTTAAAGCCAATTTCATCTAAAAATTGCTTAATATCAAAAATATTGTGTACAGTTCCACTTACCCATATTGAGCCATTAAATTTAAGAACCCTATAGCCTTCCGTAAGCCAATCCTTAGTAAATTTAAGATGATTATCATATTTAGATTTATCATCCCAATCACCTTTATTAACTGATACAACCTTTCCACTATGAATACTTTTCCCACCATTTGATAAGAAATAGGGTGGATCTGCAAAAATTAAATCGATTGAGTTAGTTTTGAGTGTCTTTAATACTTCTATACAATCTCCATTGTATAGCAATTATTTGCACCTACCTTTATTAAAAATTTGCCATTAAGACATGTCTTTATTATAGCATTATGCGTCATATATTAGCAAATAAGTTTTAACATTTTTCACCTATTTTTTAGTTAAATCGACTTTTTTATTTTTGGGATACTTAATTAGATTTTTCTTTAATTTTTCATTGATAATATCATCTAAATCTAAATTATAGTCATCAGCTATCATAATAGAATAAATTAATACATCAGCTAATTCTTCTTTAATATGATCCTTCTTTTCATTTCTATCTAAATCTGTATTTGACCACTGATAAATTTCAAAAAGTTTATTTTCTTCAAGAGAAAATGAAATTGCTAAATCCTTACCATTATGATATTTTCTCCATTCCTATACTCAAATAAAATAAGGCAAAGTTAAAATACCTTGCCATTATTTCAAATCATAAAATGATTCACTTTCAATAGAATACATTTTTATTTTATTTTCATACGTTAAGTCAACTTTATTTTTCTTAATGTTAAAGCCTCTTGCAATAATAAAAGCATTAATTTTTGCAAAAGTTTCTTCATCATTAATAACCTTTTCTAACCATTTTAAATATCTTGTAACTTGTTCATACGCATGATAATTAGCAATATCCTTCTTCAACTCAATAACAACATTAGGAATTGTTCCATTTAGAATTAAATTATTAGTATCGTATAAACAAATATCTGCCCTATCTATATTCATAGGCTTAAATGGTGAAATAGGAACTTGTCTACAAATTACATAATCATTATTTTCTAAATCAACACATTTAGAAATTGATTGTAGATTAGCAACAATATTAAATTCAAGCTCTGATTCAGATACAAAATCTTTAGCATTAATCATATTGCTTCTAAATAAAGTTGCAACCTCTTGTGTAGTTAAATTTTTAGCATCAAAAAAATCAATCATATTGTTAGAATGTTTTAATAATTCATAACAAACACTTGTCTCACCTGGTGTAAGAGTACAAAATCCCATGCCTTGTACAGTATTTGATGGGAGTGGATAACTATAATTACCTAATTCAAAGTATAGTTCATCAGAAACAATATACTTACCAGTATGCTCATTTGTTTTAAATTTTAAAATAAATGGCTGAGATTTTTCGCTACCATTTACAATAAATATACCAGGATTATTAGTTGCGGTATATCTTGAGCTTTCATCCCAAAATAGTTTTGCATTACAGTTTCTTCCAAGAGGACTTGTATTACCATTTAAATAGAATGAAGCTTCATCTTCACTACCAATAATTTCGCCACCATAAACTATTTTTCTATCTAAAAAGAAAAATACCTCTGTTCCTTGACGACTACATGCATAATCAGCTAAAACCTTAAAATAACTACTTTGAGCTGTAGGTCTATCTTTTTTTAATGGCTTGATTAAGAAACCATATATCTCATTTTTTAAATATAAGGTTAAATCATCTTGCTTATAAAGCATTATAAATAGTCCATTTTTCATATTATTTCTTAAAATTTTCCAATATTCCGTCTTCTAATTCTTTAATATTATAAATAGTATCAAGTACATCAAAAGTTTCCTCAAGATTATGTCTTGCAGAAATCCAGCCTAATCCATCAGTAAACCATACAAATTTAAAATTTGAAATATCTTTAGACTCCAATGCAAGTGTTTTATAGCTTCTAGCAGTCTCATTTAGTTTAGAACCACCTGAGGCATAAAAATTACATTCACAAGCATATGTACAGTTTGGTGTAATAATAACATAATCAAATCTTTTAGCTGTATTACCAGCATTTGATAAAGCTGATAAATCTAATCCTGTTTTAGCTTCAACATCAGATAAATACATTTCCTTAAAATAATTAACGCCTTTTACAAAACCAGCTTTTTTAATGAAAGATTCAACTAAATCCTCCATCAAATGACCTCCGCGATTCTTTCTACCATTTGAATTTAAACCAGCTTCAACCCCTGTAACATAGTCAACTAGATTATTTATTAACCTGTTGCTTAAAAGTTCAAATAACCCAGTTTCTTTCATAAAATATTTATATTGTGAAACAGGATAATTCATTTTCCTAAAATTATAATTAAATGCACCTTGAGAATCCATACAATAAATATCCATTTCTCTTTTAGCTAATAAAATTGGAATACATTTTAAAACCTCAGGATATCTTTGAATCAATGCTTCAAAATCATTTTCAATATTATTACTACCAACTAATGAATTTAAAATATTTAATTCAATTTTGATATCATCACAATTTTTATAAACTGTATTGAAATCAACATAATATTGATAATTAGCTATGCTTTCTCTAAAGGTAGAAAGCCATTCATTAAAATTTTTATTCATTTTGCTTCAATCCTTCCATATTTTTCGAGAAATATGATAATAAATCAATTTCCTTAATAACATCAATATAAGATTCAATATAATAAGAATTTTTACTTATTATAAATTTAGCATCAATTTTTTCACCATTAATTATTTTCATTACTTGGGTCAAATCAGTTTTTAATCCGGAATCCAAATATTCATTATTACAATCATAAGAGCTATAATTATAAATTTGTTTTATTCTTTCACGAACATTTTCCCTATATGAAAACTTTATAAATTCATTAAAATCTAGTTTTATCAAATCATTATAAGATTTCTCGTCAAACAATTTAACAGCCAAATAATATGGGATAAATAAGTATAATACTAGCCCTTTAATTGGAAATATATCTCCATCAGTTTTATTAGTTTTAATAAACATATTTTTTAAATAGCATAAATACCTATCAATATTTCTTAATGATAAATTAAAATGACCAATTATTTCTAAAACAACCATATCAAAAAAATAACTAGAATTCACTTCATTATTTGTTTTGTATCTAATATAACTTAAGTAATCTATTTTTTTTATTGGTATTTCAAATCTAAAATCTATTATTTTATCAAGATATTGGTATGCTTTGTTTTGAATCCCATAAATATTTTCTATACTATAAGCTAATTGTTCAATATCACACATACAAACAACTAAAATGTCATCTCGTTTAAAATAATGTTTTAATAATTCCATTACTTTCAATGCATAATTTGGTCTACATCTATCTAATTCATCAATAAATATTATCAATTTATTACATCTTTCACTTTTCAATTCTTGAAGCAATTTATCAATTTCTTGCTTTATATTTTCAGATGTTATTACAGATGATAATATTTTTTCAATATCATTTTTATTAGGATTACTATCAATTTTTAGCCAACCATCTGTAATTTTTTCAATAACATTTTTAATTAATCCATTAGCAACTGTATGAAAATTTAAAGTGTTAAATCTTTTATTAAGAATTTTCAATAAAAAATATAAAAAAGAAACAATTGGATTATTATCGTTATCATATTCCCATGCGTTATAATATATAGCATAACTTGATTTTAAAGGAATTTCAGCAAAATTCAAATTTTTAATATTATTTAACTCGACATCAGCATTTCCAAATTCAGCATTCAATTTAGAATTAATTAAAAATTCCATTTGTTTAGCAATAAACGTTTTACCATTTCCCCATTTTGCATCTATTGCAATAATTGAGTTATCCATTTTAGAAAAAACATTTAAACACCTATTAATCCATATATTAAGGCCTAAAATATCGTCATTTAATGATTTAATCAAGTTTTCTTCAGTTGGATCAATTGATAAACTATACTTCATTTTCACATCCTCTTTCTTTTTCGTATCTTCTTACAGTTAATGCAAGGTATTCTTCCTCTTGCTCAATTCCAATATATTTTCTTTTAAGCTCATGAGCAGCAATTCCAGTTGTTCCACTTCCATTAAAAGGATCAAGAATTAAATCTCCTTCATTTGTTGAAGCCTCAATTATTCTTCTTAGTAAACCAAGTGGTTTTTGTGTAGGATGCTTACCTTCAGTTTTTTCACTTTTAGGAGTAACTGATGATGCATAAAATTCAGGTTCAGGATCATTAAATTCCCATACATCCTTCATTTGTTTTCCGCCATTTTCTTCCTTCATTAATTCATAATTAAAAGTATGAACTCCTTTTTTAGTTGGTGTTAATTGCTTTCTTGCCCAAATAACTGTTTCAGTTGAATGTGTAAAACACCTACAAGCTAAATTAGGACTTGGATTAGTCTTTTGCCAAATAATATTATTAATAATACTAAAGCCTTCCATTTCAAGTGCAACACCAATTGCATATACGCTATGAAGTGTTGCTGATATCCAAATGGTTCCATTATCCTTTAGAACATCTCGGCATAATCTAATCCATTTTCTATGGTAAGATAATCTTTCATTAATACCTAATGACTTGTCCCAATCACCTTTATCAACTGACACTTGCTTTCCACCACTGCAGCTAATACCACCGCTTGATAAAAAATAAGGTGGGTCAGCAAATATCATATCAACTGATTTAGGAGTAATCTTCCTTAAAACACAAAAAGAGTCTCCCTTAATCAAGGTAAACTCTTCATCATTGAAATATAGACTTTTCTTAGAAATTGTTAAATCCATATTTACTCCTTCTAGTAATTTGTAATAATTACCTCTTCAACAGCACCACGACCAGCTGCATTCGCATTAATCATTCTTTTAGCTTTTATAATTTGAATATTAAATCCATTATATAATTCATTAATATAGGCAGTATTATGGTTTGACAACATACATTTAACGCCTCTATTAGTCAAATCCTTAAAACAATCTGCAAGTCTTCTTTGATCATCTTTATTAAAATCAAATTTTGAATAAGCAGTAAATGATTCTTTATCCTCCCATGAATCATATGGAGGATCAAAATAAACAAAATCACCCTCATGGGCATTTCTTGTTGCTTCTACAAAATCACCACTTAAAATAGTAACATTATCATCCTTGAAGTATTCATGAATTTCTTCCATGTTTGCTTTACTATAAGTTACAACATGTTCCTTTTTAGCAGATGGAACATTAAAATATCCTTTAGCATTTACTCTATATAAGCCATTAAAACATGATTTATTCAAATAAATTGCTCTTGCGGCTCTTTTCCATAAAGGCTCAAGTTCAAACCGAGGATCTCTATCCCATTCTCTAACTTGATAATAATATTCTTCAGAATGATATTTTTCATGCTTGTCTAATTCTTCAAGCATAAGTCTATATAATTCATCATCCTTAAGACATGTATATATTGCAAGTAATTCTTGATTTACATCGTTAATAGTTGCATTCTTAGGAGCTAAATCAAATAATAATGCACCACCACCAATGAATGGTTCAAAATAATTATTAAATTTTTCAGGCAAATTGGCTTTAAGTTTTTCTAGAATTTGTCTTTTGCCTCCTGCCCACTTAACAACTGGACTCATGCACATATTTTTCACCTGTGTTAATTGTACCATAAAAACCTCCAACTTTCATCATTATTTGCTAAATTTATAAAAAATCTCTATTAAGTTGTAAATGATGTGAGACGAAAAAAGTATAAAAAATAATGTATATGTAATTATCAATCAGGTGAAGTAATAGTAGGTAGATTTATATGTTTAACAAGAGTTATGTAATTAATTTAATTGGTATGAAATCAATGCTTAAAGAAGAAAATTTTGAATTAGTTCATAGAAATTTATTATTAGAAAATGGCAATACTTCTTTAGTTACGGGTAAGAAAATGAAAGATGAAGAAATGGAATGGCATAAAAAACGTTATAGTATTATACCTGAAGATGAAGGTAATGATTGGTAAAAATAGGAGCGAGATTATAACTCAAATTTGAGTTAAAATATCTCTCCTATTTTTATATTTAATCAAACAAACTTTTTCTATCAAATGGTTTTAAATTATCAAAATTTAATAATTGCTCATCTAAAACATTTAATCTTTCAAATTTATAAATCGAACATATAAATTTTTGGTTATTAGTAAAATCACGTGATAGAGTTTCTAACACACGCTCAATCGTTTCTTTTTCAATTTCACGTCCGCCAGGTGAATCAATAAATATAACTACTATTTCAGGTTGTAAATGTTCAACAATCTCTTTCATTTCTAGTATAAGATCTACCTTGTAGAAAATATTTTTCTAAAATTCTACCTTCTTTACCATTATATGGCCATCTAACTTTCATATAATCAAAATAAATATCATGCGCAAGATATGAAATAAGTCTTTCGTCTGTTAAAATACTTAAATTTCAGTATCAGATAGTGAGTAGAAAACATCTTTAAAATTACTCAAATCATTTTTGTATGAAAAATAATTTATATATGGAACAGAAGTAAAACAATTTATAGCTTCATAATTATGAGCATTCCATAAAACAGCTGTAGTTTCGATGAACAACTCATGCAGAAATATTTTCATAAACACTTTGAATACAGGATAATCAGTTCTACTTTCACTTAAAATTTTTAAAAGATCACTGAAAAATCTATGAATTTTTTTACCAGAAGTATTATCAAATCTAATTTCCTCAACAAATGAAAAATATGGGAATTTAACATCATCAAAATATTTATAATAAATTTCAAAATCTTCATATTTGTATGAGGATATATTAACACATTTTTCTCTAACTTCTTTTAAAGCATTTTTTATCGACTCAAATGAAATAGAAACAGCTCTTTCATCATTACATTCTTTTTTTATATTTTTATATGAATTTACTATTATTTGATTATTACTATTATATTGTGATTCATCATCAATCCACTCTGGCTTACTTCCTAAAGGATTTTCAATAAATTTATCGCGTCCATACAAAGTTTTAATCAATTCAATATATTGAGCTTCAAAATTTGAGTCTTCAGACATATCTAACCATCTTCTTTGTTTTAAATAGTTTGGTATTACATGCACTATAATCCTCGCCTCGCTTTTCGAAAACAATAGGAATAAATTTTGTATTTCCAACATTTGAATAAACTTCTCCGGAAATAATTTGTGTTTCTATTCCAGCACCACCTGTCCTTGAATCAGCTTTAACTTTATAATCAGGTGATAAAAGAATTAAAACATTTGTTACAGAATTGTCACTTACACATTTTTCCATAAAATCATTCATTTCATTTCCAAGCTTCATCTTAAATTGATCTAATAAAACATCAATTCCGTCTGATCTTAATCTCTTAGCAAAATCAACGACCTTATTAATATAATCTTCATTAGATCAACAATATGAAATAAACACTTTTGGATTTTCAATTTTTTCCATATGATCTCACCTCTTTTTTCACAATAATTAAATTAAAATTTAAGCAAATGAATATATGCTCAATTATATAAATAACAACTAACTTAAATAATACATTCCTATGAATTATATACATTAAAGATATCAATATTAATTAAAAGCATTTTTATTTTATTTAAATAAAATATCATATAAATAGTCATAACTTAAATCGATTGTAGAATAAACTTGGTCTGGAATTTTTAGTGTTCCATCATCATTTAATTCAGCATCAGGATCTGTAGGTAATTCAAAATTCAAAAACCATTCTTTAGAAGCATATTTACGAATTTCAATCAAATCTTTAATCTCATCGGTAAAATTTAATGGCTCATCTTCATCCAACAGAAAATCAAGTTCATGAACAACTTTATTTCTAAGTCTTCTAATTTCTAATAATTTATCATAATGTTTCAACTGAATTAATTCATTGTTCAAAAGCCACTTAAATAAAGATGCTTCTCTATCATACCCTCCATTTTCTTTGGGGACTAGATGATATACTTCATCATTAAATTTCTTTTCAGCTTCCTTATCCTTTATTAATTCAGTTGGATTATCTGGATTTTCAACCATAAAATGATGCTTTATATTCTCATTTTCATAATGGTAACCAGAAGAATAAAAAGCAATGACTTCTTCTTTCCACCTACTCTTAAAATTTTCATATAATGTTACAAAAAAAGTTATACTTAAAAAATCTTTTTTTAGTTTTTCCTTATCTTGAATTCTATCGTAAAAGCTCATAAAAAAACCCCTTAAAATATATAAATTAATTTAAAAATAATAATATTATAGTATTTAGTTATGTTTATATAGTATTTTTTCTAAACACTAGCAATAAAATATATACCTTGAATGATATTCCATAAATATTTCAATTAATTATTTTTGAAAATAATTAATACTATATTAATTCCAGCTGTCCAAATTTTGCTGCATAGTGACATTGCGTGAAATACGAACCTCTGAATCCATCTTTGATATTAATTTAATAAAATTAAAATCATCAGAAAAAAGTTATTTTTCTTCATTTTTACCCATTTTAATGATAACAATGAGTTGTAGGAGGGAAAAAATGCAAAATTTTGAATACCCAAAAAGTGCAAAAAACTAAGTAGTGAAGCCGTTTTTTTAGTAGTAACAATGAATTGTAGGATTTCCACTACCGGTCGCACTAATTAAAAGTGCCTTCTTTACCCCTAAATCTCTATTTCTTCTTAATTCTTTTAAAGCTTTTCTTTGCATTGAATTAGGCTTTATACCTTCAGCTTCCGGATTAAAATAATCCATATCCCATTTTTCAATTGCATAATCTAATATTAATTAATATTTATTAATAATATCATTATTTAATAATTTTGTTTTATTCCATAAATTATTAAATTCACTATATGCAGCATTTATAGATGATAATTCCTCTTTAGATACTAATGATACATTCCATTCAATATTCTTTAACAATGCAAATCTTGTTATATTAGAAGACCCTACTATAAATTCATATGAATCATTATATTCAAATAAATATCCTTTTGAATGAAAGCCATTATCTCCAAAAGAATTAAAATCAATATGACATGTAAAATTAGGATATTTATTCATCCATTTAATAAATGTATTAAGTGATGCTATATCTGTAAAGTTTTGATATATTGATGTAATTATTTTACCAGCTACACCTCGATCTAAGGCTTCTTCTATTTCGCGTTCTATTAATATAAGCCCTGCTTTTTTAATAAAGCTTACTGATAATGAAAAAGTATTACATTTATTAAATGATTCTTTAATTTTATCTAAAAATATTTTATCCGTATAATTAGTTAAGAATAAATCCTGCATTTTATCAACCTCATTTATTACAGTATACCAGAATTTATCTCTATTTTACAGATAAAACTGCTTAAGTGTTAACCTAAGCATTAAAAATCGATTCTATTTTTTAATATTTTCACAATAGCCATTCTTACTTTAAAAAATATATTTTATGTCATCCATATATTTTAAATGTCAAATTATTGTTGTTCTTGAAACACCTATACCATTAGCAATTTCATTAGTTGTAACTGTAATATTCATTTTTGATTGTGATAAAAATAAATTATTTAATTATTTAAAGCAATTTGGAAGGTATGTGACAGTAAAATCACCAGAACGTTTAAAAATCAAACTAAATAAATTTCAAAAAATTCAATCTTATTTTTTTAAAATTAAAGCATTTGAAGAAGAATTTTTATCTTTTTCCTTAAATTCAATCCTTCCTTCTTCAATTAATTCTATAATACAACTTCTAAACGTTTTAGATATATTACCTTTATATCCCATTTTTAAATATAAAGAACTCGCTGATAAAGATTCCTTTTTCAAACTATCTAATATTTCATTTTTTATTTCTTCTTTATTTCTTCTTTTAGATATATAATTATCCTCACTTGAAAAAAATGCTTTATTAATAGGCAAAATTACAGAAAAAAAACTTCTATCCACATCCGTAAGAAAAATTGGCATTGGTGAATTATTTTCTTTTATTGATTTTATTGCTGTAGGTATACCTGTATTTCTTCCCTCAATCAAATGTAATTCTTTTAAAAAATCACCTATTCTTCTATTTCTATATCTTCTTGATCTCATATTAAAACTTTTAATATCATCATCAGAAATAGATCTGTCTGGTCCAGGTAAACTAGTAATTTCAATTTTATCTTTTTCTATCCTAATTGTAATAGGCTCTGGTATTTGATAGGACTTATGATAAACCGCATTTGAAACAAATTCTTCTAATGCATCATAGCTATAATTTTTAACTCTTACAGCCTCAGCTTGACCAGAAATTTTATATACTTTTTCAGCAATGATATTATTTTTTAAATATGACAATGCATTTTTTAGTTGCTCATCTAAAGGTCCTGAAAATATTCTTTCTTCCATTCCTTGACCAGTCAAATCCGGAATATTAACCACTTCTATTCTACTATATGGGAAAAAGTTTTCCGGCTTTTCGTTAAAAAATAACAATCCAACGTTCAAAGGTTTAAAAAATTCACTTGGTCCATCAGCAATTCTTAAATCTTTTGATAAATCTACAACGCTCATGTTATCGATTCTATTTATTAAATTACTACCAATATTTTCTAAATAATTTCTTATTAATGGATATTTTAAATCTGTAATATTTGACTTCAAATTTACACGATCATCAAACGGTACATTATGTGAAAGAGAAATTAATTCATTAACATCAAGTATTGAAGCCTCTATAGTACTAGATAATTTTCTAATATAATATATTTTCTCAGAATTTCTATTATTTGGTTGTTTTGGACACTGATATGGTCTATCATAACCGCCAGGACACCAAACTAATAATAAATTTGCATTTTCATAAATAACAGGCTCTGTAATTGGAATATATATTGGTCTTAGAAAATTGCAGTATTTTAAAATTTCTTTTTGAATTCTATCAATTTCATGAATATTTAATCCAACAATTGGTCTTTTAATATTACCATTATCTTCTTCAATCCCAATAACAACATACCCTCCTCCCCAATTATCTATATCATTTGCAAAAGCACTGATTGTCTTTAAAGTTGTTTCAGGATTCCAATTCTTTTTAAATTCAATTCTTGCCCATTCAACAGTGTTACCCTCAAGAAGAGTATTTATAGAAACAGGTATAGCCATAAAATCACCTCATTTAAAATTTATTTTTAACTCACGACTAACTCACGACTAACTCACGAC
>ULNA01010871.1_pt1 | contig 17728 bp, 7 predicted proteins | sample 1951801 | NCBI WGS metagenome assembly ULNA01 (sample SAMEA4835565, study PRJEB28245) | human gut metagenome | biome: gut microbiome; material: fecal sample | place: Denmark | collected 2008
AGGGTAAGAACCTGGTGGATGCCAATGGTAAGATTGTTGTCTTGCATGGCGTAATGGATACGCCAAACCGCTACTTCAACGGTAACCGTTGGGGTATGGGTGGTTATGAAGTAGGTGATGTGACTCCTTGCTTGAATTATTTCGAGAAGATGTTCACCGCTATCACCGACAAGAACCAAGGTGCTTATTGTACGGTGTTCCGTCTTCATATGGACCCATGCTGGACTAACTATAATGCGCCAGTAGGAACGGGTGAAAACAATATCCAGTATTTTAATGAGACTCGATACGAGACATTCTTGAGCAGACTTTATATCAAGCTTGTGAAGAAAGCCTTGGCTCATGGACTATATGTAATCGTTCGCCCTCCTGGCGTTTGTCCACAGAATATCAAGGTGGGAGATGAATATCAGACTTATCTGAAGAAGGTGTGGAAAAGCTTCGCTTCCAATGCCACCATCCAGAAGAATGCCGGACAGGTGAGCATCGAGCTAGCCAATGAGCCTATTAATGTGTTGCTGGCAAATGGCTCTAAATCAGACAAGGCTCTCCATGATTTCTTCCAGCCTGTGGTAGATGAGATTCGTGCCACTGGCTTCAAGGGTATTATCTGGGTTCCAGGTTCTGGCTATCAGAGCAACTATGTGGGCTATTCAAAATATCCTATTACCGATACGGAGAACAATTTCTCTTACGCAGTGCATGTCTACTCAGGCTGGTATGGCAACATGACAGATAAGAACTGTGATCACAATACCTTTATCAAGAACTTCCAGGCGCAGGTGCCTATGGTAACAAGCAAGCCTATCATGGTAACAGAGATAGACTGGAGCCCAGAGGATCCTGACAAGGCAAGCGAAGGGCACTACAATGAGTGGGGACAGTGGACAGCTCCTAATCTCGGCACTTGGGCTACAGGCTCCACCTCCAAATGGGGCTTGGCATGGAAGGCAGTTCACGACCACTTTGGCAACATCGGCATGACCATCACTCATCCACAAGAGTATTACGACATTGATGAGTATCTGAAGACGGGAAAGGTACAGCCTGGTTTGCAAAATGCCAAGAAACATGGTCTCTTTGAGGAGTGCTGCTCCTATGCTTGCTTCAACTGGTACAAGGAATGGTATTTGAAACAAAATGCAACAGGAATTAAACAATTAGAAACCCAGGCAGACGTGGTTTCCACCTTATATTATAATATAGAAGGAAAAAAAGTTGAAAAGCCAACTGCAGGTGTTTATATAATAAAACAACTGTTAAGTAATGGAAAAATACGTTCTCGCAAGGTTTTTCTAAAATGATAAACTTTCTGTTACACCACGCAAAGTATGTTTCGAAAGAAATCCATACCTTTGCCGCCGTGAATAAACAGTTTTTGTGCACGCCTAAATTTTTAAAGCATAAATCAAAAATGAATAGAACATGATTGAACAAGTGTTAACAATGAAACGGACAGCAGCCTTATGCTTGGTGGGAGCTTTCTGCAGCCTGAATGCTCAGGCACAGAAGATCCAGGTCAAGGGTAATCTTGTTGACGGTACAGGTGAGCCTCTGATAGGTGCCACTGTAAAAGTGAAAGGTAATGCCAGCATCGGTGCGGTCACCGACTTAGATGGTAATTTCAGTATCAGTGTTCCTTCAGAGAATTCTGTCCTCGTATTTACATACGTAGGTATGAAGACCAAGGAAGTAAAGATTGGTACGAAGAGAGAGTTGAAACTTACTCTTGAAGACGACAACGCCATTGGCGAAGTTGTAGTTGTTGGTTATGGTCAGCAGAAGAAGGCTTCTGTCGTAGGTTCTATTGCACAGACCACAGGTGAGGTGCTGGAACGTGCTGCCGGTGTCAGCGACATTGGTGCTGCCTTAACTGGTAACCTTCCTGGTGTGGTAACTGTTCAGGGCAATGGTATGCCTGGTGAGGAGGAGCCACAGATCATCATTCGTGGTGCTAGTTCTTGGAACAGCAGTGACCCTCTCGTCCTAGTCGATGGTATCGAGCGTCCTATGAGCAGCGTGGACATCTCTTCTGTAGAGAGCATCTCCGTATTGAAGGATGCATCTGCCACTGCCGTTTATGGTGTGAAGGGTGCCAATGGTGTCATCTTGATTACTACCAAGCGTGGTAAGGAAGGCAAGGCTAAGATTGATGTAGGCTTCAACGCTACATTGAAGGCTCCTTCTAAGTTGCCTAACAAGTATGATTCATACGATGCCTTGATGTTCCGCAACAGGGCAGTGGAGCATGAGTTGGGTGTTTCTCCTGAATCTTGGTCTTACATCCGTCCTCAATCATTTATTGAGAACTATCGTAACCAGACTACGGATGAGCAGCGTGAGCGTTATGCTAACGTGGATTGGCAGGATGCCCTCTTCAAGAAGAGCGCCATGTCATATAATGCCAATGTCAATGTGAGCGGTGGTACAAGCTTCGTGAAGTATTTTGCTTCTGCCGACTTTGTACACGAGGGTGACCTCTTCCGTGAGTATGATAACGGACGTAACTATAACTCTGGCTATGGATACAATCGTATCAATGTTCGTAGTAACTTGGACTTCTCTATCACTAAAACTACTACATTAAAGGTAAATGTATCTGGTTCTAATGGTGTGCGCAAGGCTCCTTGGAGCAACATGAGTAATAGCGAGTGGCAGATAGGACAGCAGTGGGCTGGTGCTTATAACATCGCTCCAGATGTATTCTTGCCTCAGTATAGCGATGGATCTTGGGGTTATTATCCAAATGCGTCTAACGTAAGTAACTCTGCTCAGAATCTCGCCATCGGTGGTACAGCGCAGGCTACTACTACTCGTATCAATACTGACTTTACCTTGGAGCAGAAACTCGACTTCATCACCAAGGGCTTGAACTTGCGTGGTACCGTTTCTTGGGACAACGTGTTTGTTGAGACGAGCCGTGGTATCAATGACTTGAACAATACAGCTCAGACCAAGTATGTTGATCCGGAGACTGGCAATATAACATATGGTCAGGTATATGAGTCAAACAATAAGTTCGACTGGAAACAGGGCATTAACTGGAGTACTTCAGGTGGTTCGGTTGATAACAACCAGACTGTTCGCAATCTTTACTATCAGTTGCAGCTCAACTGGGCTCGCAAGTTCGGACAGCATGATGTTACAGCCATGGGCTTGTTCTCTCGTCAGGAGAATGCGCGTGGTAGTGTGATGCCTACTTACCGTGAGGACTGGGCGTTCCGTGCTACTTATAGCTATGCTGGTCGTTACAACATCGAGTATAACGGTGCTTACAACGGATCAGAAAAGTTTAGCAAGGACAATCGCTTCGCCTTCTTCAATTCTGGAGCTATCGGTTGGACCATCACTGAGGAAAACTTCATGAAGTATCTTCGTGACAAGCACATCATTGATATGTTGAAGTTCCGTGCATCTTACGGTGAGATTGGTGATGATAACCTGGGCGATCCATTCGACTCTTCTCGTCGTTGGCTTTACATGAACCAGTGGGCATACGGAGGCAACACAGTGATGGATCTTGACCATACCAACAGTATCTACACATGGTATCGCCAGAATACATTGGGTAATAAAGATGTGAAGTGGGAGACTGTGAAGAAGACCAACTTCGGTATTGATTATGGTTTCTTGGGTGGTTTGATTACCGGTTCGCTCGATTTCTTCTGCGACCGTCGTAACGACATTTTGATCTTTGGTGATAACCGCTCCATCCCATCTTACTTTGGTACTACAGCTCCTACTATCAATAAGGGTAAGGTTCGTACCAGTGGTTACGAGTTGGAGTTGAAGCTCAACAAGAAATTTGCCAATGGCATCCGCCTCTGGGGTAACATCAATATGACCCATGCCAAGAATAAGGTAATTTTGAAGGATGACGCTCAGCTCACTCCTAACTATCAGAAGGAGGCAGGCTACTCTATGGGTCAGTATCACTCATACATTGATCGTGGCTTTATCAACGACATCGATGACTTGATAGGTTCTCCTGCTCATGAGTCTAACGACAACCACCGCTTGGTAGGCGATTACTACATCGTAGACTTCAATGGTGATGGTGTGGTAGATAGCAAGGACTCAGCTCCAGTAGGTTATAGCTCAAGCCCTCAGAATACATACAATGCCACTATCGGTATCGAGTATAAGGGCTTCTCTGCTTTCGCTCAGTTCTATGGTGTAACCAATGTAACTCGTGACGTAACCTTGACAAGCTTTGGCAATAAGTTGGACAATGTTTATGACACTGGTACTTGGTGGGACAAGAATGAGTCTTCTCCAGAATCTATCATTCCTCGTTGGGGTGCTACCCAGTCTGATTACAGCAATGGTACTCAGTTCCTCTATGATGGTTCATACATCCGTCTGAAGAACGTAGAGATTGCTTATACTTGGACCAAGGGATGGATCAAGGCTCTCGGTATGAACTACCTCAAGGTATACTTGAATGGTAACAACCTCTGGCTTTGGACTCGTATGCCTGATGACCGTGAGGCTAACCTCGGTGGTGGCGGTTTCCTTGGAGCATATCCTACAGTACGCCGCTTCAACTTAGGTGTTAAATTCTCATTGTAATATTAAAATGAACATTCAAATGAAAAATAAGATAAAGAATTTTTTGTTGATGGGATGCGTCTCGCTGGCTCTCGGCACCTCGCTCAACTCTTGCCAGGACTATCTTGACAAGGAGGCAGATTCTACAGTCTCAGAAAATGACGCATTTGTAAACTTCCGTAACTTTCAGGGTTATGTAGAGGAGATTTACAACTGTATCCCTGATAAGGAAAAATGTAACTGGTGTCCTTCTTGGAACTGGGGTGATGATGAAATCTTCAACCCAGAGGCTGATGACCGTATGACACACCAGGTAGACTTGGGCAACTTCCGTGCTTGGCAGACCACTGGTAACTGGCTTTACAAGGATGGCAGCAACCCTACATCTACAGATAAGTTCAACCACTCACTTTGGCCACATGCTTGGTATTGCATTCGTAAGGCTAACCAGGGCTTGGCTAATCTCGATAAGTTGGTAGCTAGCAAGGCAGAGAAAGACCTCATTGCTGGTCAGCTTTACTTCTTCCGTGCATGGTGGCACACTGAGTTGATGCAGTACTTTGGTGGTTTGCCATACATTGATACCTATTTGGATCTCAATTCAGAGCTCAATTTGCCTCGTCTCTCTTATCAGGAGTGTGCAGAGAAGGCTGCTGCTGATTATCGCAAGGCTGCCGATCTGTTGCCTATCAACTGGGACAATGAGTATGATGGTGCTGCCACACAGGGCAAGAACGACCTTCGTATCAACAAGATCATGGCACTCGGTTATCTGGGCAAGACTTATCTCTGGGCTGCCAGCCCATTGATGAAGGATGGCGCACAGGTAGGAGCTAGCAAGAATGGCAAGACATACGACTATGATGAGGAGTTTGCCAAGAAGGCAGCTGAGGTCTTCGGTGAGTTGCTCACATTGGTTGAGGGGGGCCAGACACAGTATGGGTTGGCTGAGTTCAAATATAAGGACATCTACAATCATGAGCGTTCTGCCGATGCAAACTCTTGCTTCTCTGATATCTTCTATACCAAGAAGCAGAACTGGAAAATGCCTGGATCTATTGAGGCTATCTTCCGTGGTCCATCTGCAGACTTCAACGGCTCTAACTGGAATACCTCTAAGGTGTTTGGTCCTAAGGTTGACAAAGTGGTTGGACATGACAATGTGATTCACCAGCCTACAGCTAACTTGATAGCTGCTTACGGTATGGCTAATGGTGAGCCCGCTTACATCGTAGAGAATGGCAAGTTGGTTCCTAACAGAGCAGGTGGTTTCGATCCTGATCATCCATATAGGAATCGTGACCCACGCTTCTATCACGACATCGTGTTTGATGGCTTCAAGTATCTGAATGGTACTCCTGGTCAGTGGGCTGACTTGCAGTACTGCCAGTTGTATACAGGTGGCAATATGCGTCCAGTGGCTAATGGCAGCCGTACAGGTTACTTCATCCAGAAGTTGGTGCCTCATACATGTAATGAGGTGGATCGCGACTACGATTGGGGTTCAGCATTCCACTGTTACTTGCCATATATGCGTCTGGCTGACATCTATCTGATGTATGCTGAGGCTTGTGCTGCGTTTGGTGGTGCTTCTGGCAAGGCTACTAACTTTAGCAAGACTGCTGAGGATGCCATCAATACCCTTCGTGAGCGTTGTGGCGCTGGTCATGTGGCTCCAGAGTATGTAGCTGATCCACGTAAGTTCATGGACGAGGTTCGCCGTGAGCGTGAGGTGGAACTTGCTTTCGAGGGCTTCCGTTTCAACGACTTGCAGCGCTGGTTGCTCCTGACCGAGGCTCCTTACAATGTAAAGTACTCTGATGAGTTTGACCGTGTGGAGAATGCCGATTTCTACAAGAATAATGACCCAGCTAAAGCTCAGGTGGCTAACTTCCACCAGGAAGTGATCTTGACTCGTCACTTCACAGCCAAGCACTATTGGTTCCCATTGCCTATCAAGGATGTTTATCTCTATCAAGAGCTTAGTCAGAATCCTGGTTGGTAAAATAACATTATATAGTAATACTAAAATAAGAATGATAGTATGAATTCAAAATTCAAATCATATAATTCAAAGTTCCTGTTGGCAGGTCTTGTGTCATTGGCTCCTATGGCTGCCGATGCCAAAACTGCTGCTGAGAACGAAACCGATACCGTTGCTGCCGACAAGGAGATGGTCAATGTGGCTTATCGCAAGGTAGCCAAGGGTGACATCTTGGGCGGCGTTTCGGTAGTCGATGTAGAGGGATTGATGAAGAAAAACTACCACACTTATAGCCTTGACAACATGCAGGGCTACGTGGGTGGTTGGAATGGCAACTCTCTCTGGGGTATGGATGCTGACAATGCAGGATACTTGGTATTGGTAGATGGTGTGCCTCGTGAGGCAACCAACGTGATGCCTAGCGAGATTGACCAGATTACATTCCTCAAGGGTGCGCAAGCTGTAGTGCTCTATGGTAGCAAGGCAGCTAAGGGTGCTGTGCTCATCACCACCAAGCGTGGCAAGAACGATGGCTTGAAGGTTGAGGTGCAGGCTAACGCTGGTCTCAATGTGGCTAAGTCATTCCCTGAGTATCTGGGCTCTGCTGAGTATATGACTCTCTACAACGAGGCTCGTGCCAATGACGGTTTGACTCCTCTCTACTCTGCTGAGGATATCTACAATCATGGCTTGGGCACCAACCCATATCGTTATCCTAATCTCGATATGTACTCTTCTGACTATCTTCGCAAGATGAATAGTCGCTACGAGGCTACTGCTGAGATTAGTGGTGGTGGTAAGCGTGCTCACTTCTATAGCAACATCAACTATTATCGCCAGGGCGACTTCCTGAAGTTTGGTGAGGCTAAGAACAATAACACTCAGCGTTTCAGTGTACGTGGTAATGTAGATGTCAACATCACAGATGACATCAAGGCTTGGGTCAACTCCAATGCCACATTCTATGATTCACATTCTGCTATTGGTGATTATTGGAATGCAGCTGCTACTTGGCGTCCTAACTTCCCACAGAATGCTAGCCCATTGATCTCTACAGACATGATAGCTCCTAATGCCAAGGCTGCTTGGGACTTGATGAGTGTGGCTAAGCTGGTGGATGGCAAGTACTTCTTGGCTGGTACACAGGCTAACTCTTCTAACATCTTCGCAGATTACTATGCTGCTGGTAAGAGCAAGTATACTAGCCGCCAGTTCCAGTTTGATACAGGTGTTAACATCAATCTGCACAAGTTGTTGCAGGGCTTGTCTTTCGAGACTCGTTTCGCAGTAGACTATGCTACCTCTTACACCACATCTTTCAATAATAGCTATGCCATCTATATCCCAACATGGTCAAACATCGACGGCAAGGATATGATCGTAGCTTTGAAGAAGGAAGGTGAGGATAAGAAGTCTGGTGTACAGAACATCGCTAATAGTGTGGACAATCAGACCATGCTCTTTTCTGCTCAGTTCAATTACGCCAATACATTTAATAAGGTACATAACCTCTCTGCGATGTTGATTGCCTCTGGCTATCAGCAGTCTAAATCAGGTGAGTATCACAAGACATCAAGTGCTAATCTTGCCTTGGATGCATCTTATGATTACGCCAAGACTTATTATGCAGACTTCGGCTTGGCAGCTATCCACTCTGCACAGTTGGCTCCAGGTCATCGTGTAGGCTTCTCTCCTTCACTTTCATTGGGTTGGAGACTCAAGAACGAGAACTTCTTGAAGAACAGCAAGGTGGTAGACGATATGATGATCAGTGTATCTGGTAGCATCATCAACGAGGATATTGACTTGGCAGTAAATGACAACAGATACTATCTCTATGACACCAACTGGCAGACAGCTGATGGTTATGGATGGTATGATGGTTCTGCTGGCAAGTACACATTCTCTAAGCGTTCTGCCAACAAGGATCTCGACTTCATCAAGCGTAAGGAACTTTCTGTCAACTTCAAGACTTCCTTGTGGCAGCAGATGGTAACATTGGATGCTAGCTTCTTCGTTAACTCGATGGAGGGTTATCTGATTTCTACTCCAACGTTCTATCCTTCTCACTTTAAGCCAGGCTATCCTGATGCTTCATTCATGCCTGTGCTCAACTTTAACAATAATCGCCGCATCGGTTTCGACTTCGCAGCTAACTTCAATAAGAAGGTGGGTGATGTAGACTTGCAGCTCGGCGTAACAGGTACTTATTATAACACCAAGGCTACCAAGCGTGATGAGATGAACGCATGGGATTACCAAAACCGTGAGGGCAAGGCTCTCGATGGTATCTGGGGTTATAAGTTTGCTGGCTTCTTCCAGAGTGAGGAAGAAATCAAGAACTCTCCAGACCAGAGCCGCTTGGGTAGTGACGTGAAGCCTGGCGATATGAAGTATGTGGATGTAAACGGTGATGGCAAGATCGACTCTTACGACCAGGTGTTCCTGGGCAAGGGTGGTTGGTATGGCTCTCCATTCACATTGGGTGTAAACCTCACTGCTAAGTGGAAGAACTTCACATTCTTCGCCCTCGGTACTGGCAACTTCGGTGCTTATGGCTTGAAGAACAATTCTTACTGGTGGGTAAATGGTGACGGCAAGTACTCAGCTGTGGTTCGCAATCGCTGGACTGAAGCAACCAAGGAGACTGCTACTTATCCACGTCTTACCACACTCTCAGGTAGCAACAACTATCAGACATCAGACTTCTGGATGTACAGCACAGACGCTTTCCGCTTGGCTAAGGTACAGATTACATACGACCTGCCTAGCACGCTCTTCCAGAAGACTTGGGTTAAGGGCTTGTCTGCTTTTGTAAGCGGTGCCAACTTGCTCACTATCTCTAAGAACCGTGAGGTATTGGAGATGAACATAGGTAGTGCTCCTCAGACACGCTATTATAATATAGGTGTGAAGGCTACATTCTAATCATTATTAAATGTATACAGAAATGAAAATTAATAAGTTATTTATATTAGCTGCATTGTCACTCTCGTTGGTGTCTTGCTCAGATCTCTTTGAGCCTGCACAGGAAAACAACCGTAGCTTGGACGAGATTTACGAAGAGCCTACTTATGCTCAGGGACTTCTCGGCTATGCTTATGCCATGCTTCCTTATAATACCAAAAGTGTAACTGATGTGGCAACCGATGATGCTGTAAGCAATGATTTGTCTAACAGCTACCTGAAAATGGCTACTGGTTCTTGGGCTGCCAATAATGACCCTATGAACAAGTGGACTAGCTGTCGTGCTAGCATCCAGTACTTGAACATCTTCCTTCAGGAAGTGGACAAGGTAGACTGGGCTAAGGACAAGGGTGCGCAGCAGATGTTCTGTGAGAGCCGTAAGGGTGAGGCTTATGCCTTGAGAGCTCTCAATATGTATTATCTCTTGATGAACCATGGTGGTTGGACTGAGGATGGTCAGCTCCTGGGTGTGCCAAACTTGACAAAGCCAGAGGATACTTCTTCTGATTTCAATCAGCCACGTGCCACATTCCAAGCTTGCTTGGATCAAATCTATAGCGACTTGGACCAGGCTGAGCAGTTGCTGCCTTTGGACTACAATGATTTGACTAAGTCAGATCCTGTGCCAGAAAAATACACTGCTATGGGTGTGGACAACTATCAGGACTATAACCGTGTATTGGGTTCTCTGATGCGTGGTCGTGTGAGCGGTCGTATCGCCAAGGCTATCCGTGCACAGGTTTCTCTCCTTGCTGCCAGCCCTGCTTTTAATAAAGGTACCAATGTGGATTATAAGCGTGCTGCTGATGATGCAGCCAGCTTGCTCGACTTGATTGGTGGTGTAAGCGGCTTGTCTAAAACAGGTAATTCTTGGTATGCTCAGACTGCGGAAATCGGCCAGCTGCAGTCTGGTGAATGTCCTAAGGAAATCATCTGGCGTGGTAATAAGACTAATGGTGCAGATGATTGGGACCTCGGTTTGAACCAGGAGGCTGATAACTTCCCTCCATCTCTCTATGGTAAGGGACGTATCAATCCTACCCAGAACTTGGTGGATGCTTTCCCTGCTGCCAATGGTTATCCTATCACAGATGAGCGCAGTGAGTATGATGACTTGGATCCTTATAGTAATCGTGATCCACGCTTGGATCTCTACATTATCTATAATGGCTGCAAGTATAAGGGTGCAACCATCAATACCGACATCACCACTGCCAACAATGACAATGGACTGAATAAGATTGGTAACTCTACGCGTACTGGTTACTATATGAAGAAGCTTCTTCGTGAGGATTGTAATCCTAATCCAAATGCCAAGAACGCACAGTATCACTATCCTGTGTATATCCGTTATACCGAGATCTTCTTGGATTATGCTGAGGCTGCCAATGAGGCTTGGGGACCTAAGGGCAATGGCACACATGCTTATTCTGCATACGATGTGATCAAGGCTATCCGTCATCGTGCAGGCATCACAGATGATTCTTATCTTGATGAGTGCGCTAACGACCAGGTTAAAATGCGTGAGTTGATTCGCAATGAGCGTCGTATTGAGCTCTGCTTCGAGAACAAGCGCTTCAATGACCTCCGCCGCTGGAAGGCTCCTATCAATGAGGCTGTTCATGGCGTGGAGATTTCTACAGAGGCTGGTATTCCACAGTTCAAGGATATCACAGTAGAGGAAAGAAAATACGACGACTATATGTATTACGGTCCTGTGCCACAGACTGAAATCCTCAAGTGGGATCAGCTGAAGCAGAATGCAGGATGGAAAATTACAAACGACTAACATTTTATAATGATGAAAACTATGAAGATGAATAAATATTTCTCAATGGCTGCACTCGGAGCCTTGGCTCTGACTTTCGGCTCTTGTGAGAACGGCACGCCTGAGTTTGACGACTACGAGGGTGGCACATCAGTCTACTTCGCCCACCAAAACGTGGAGCGTATATTGGTGTTGGGCAATGACGAGAATCGTGACAATACCAAGGACAACGAGCATATTATCAACATCGTGTCTACCATGGGTGGTGCTTACAATGGTAAGGACATCACACTGGATGTGGCTGTAGATAATTCGCTTTGTGACAACCTCTATTTCTCTGATGGCGTATCTTCTGTAAAGCCTATGCCTGCAGAGTATTACACCTTGGCAGGTAACACCATCTCTTATGGTGGCAACTTGCAGGGAAGATTACAGGTGAAGCTCAACGATGCTTTCTTCGCTGATCCTGCCTCTGTAAAGAATACTTATGTCATCCCTCTGATCATCAAAGATCAGAAGGGTGCTGGCAAGATCTTGACGGGTACTCCTTTCCAGGAGGGTGAAACTCCTGCGCTGACCAATAGCGATGCGTGGAAGATATTGCCTAAGAACTATGTGCTCTATTGTGTGAAATACATGAACCCTTGGGCTGGATTCTATCTGCGCCGTGGTACAGATAAGATTACTGAGAATGGTCAGACCACAGAAGAGAAGCGTGAGGGTGCAACTATTGAGAAGGACGAGGTTTGCCAGATTACTACCAAGAGCCTTACAGAGGCTATCTATCCTCTCACAGTCAAGAGAGTTGTGGGCAAGAATGCTGAGGGTAAGGATAGCCTCAAGTCTTATACTTGCAACTTGAAGCTTACCTTTGCTAACGATGGTACTTGCACTGTTTCTTCCGAGACAAAGGGCGTAACTGCTACAGGTACAGGTAAGTTTGTGGAGAAGGGCGCTAAGCTGGCTTGGGGCAACAAGGATCGTGACATCCTGACTCTCCAGTATACCGTAGACTTCGGTGCTGTCAAGGTAGAGACAACCGACCAGTTTGTAGCTCAAACTCGTGGTAATACCAATGGTATACCAACTTTCGATACTCAGTATATCGTAAAGTAAGCTGCGGTAATTATCAATTAAGTATCATCTAATAATAGGTAGATTATTATGAAATTGAAAAATATTAATTTTGGTTTAGGCTTGGTAGCTCTCTTGGCTTTGTCATCATGTGCTGATGACAAGTTCTCGGAGTACAGAACTGATATGACCAAGAACTTGAAGGAATATCAGTATCTTAACAACTACGAGCCTTTGAAGAAATATGTCGAAGACATGAAGGCTTCTGGCAAGTGCAATCCCGACTTTAAGTTGGGTATTGCACTGGCTGCGCCCGACTTCAACAAACAGGAGCTTGTATATTGCTTGGCTGGTAGCAACTTCGAGGAGATGACAGCAGGCAACGCCATGAAGTATGCTTCTTGTGTAAAAAATGATGGAACCTTTGACTTTAATACTGTTAAGGATTTCGTTACAAATGCACAGGATGCAGGTTTGACCATCTATGGTCATACGCTTGCTTGGCATTCTCAGCAGAACAAGAAGTATCTTAGTAAACTTATTGCAGATAAGGAGTTACCTCCTTCTTCTAATGTCACACGTTGCTTGGTCATTGAGAATAAAGAGGCTGGTGGTCATTGGGATGCTCAATTGTATTTCCCTGCTCAGTTATCTCAAGGGAAAAAGTATGTCTTTAAAATGAATGCAAAAGCTACTGCTCCTTTTGACTTAATTCTATGGGCAGCCCCAGGTGATGCAGATTTAGGCTCGATTTCAGTAGGTACTCAATGGAATGAATATACCGTTGAATTTACTCCGAAAGCCAATTATGAGAACTTTGTTTTTGCTGCAGGTAAACTGGGCGGTGAACTGGACATCAAGTCTTTGAGTCTTTGTGAAGAAGGTTCTAACAATAATTTGATCGTAAATGGTGACATAAAAGGGAACGAAGTTCCTTGTATCAAACCTTATTCCTGGCATAAGGTAACTTCAGAAATTCAAGAAGTGGCCGAAAGTCAAGTGGTTGAAATCCCTGTAAGTGTTGGGCATCTTACCTTTGATGATGGTAAGAACCTTGGTGGATGGAATATGGATAATGCGCCAAAGATTGTAAATGGTGTTTGTGAGGTTGGTAACAACGCAGCCAAGGCAAACCCCTGGGATGCACAGGTTAACTATGAACCAGGTTTCGCTTTCGAGAATGGTAAAACCTATCACTTGAAGATGAAAATCAAGGGTTCTGTAGCTGGTGAATTTGGTGCTGGATTCCAGAATCCTGACGGATACAAAGGCTGTGGTGACTTCCCTACCATCAAGGTTACAACTGATTGGAAGGAAGTTGATGTGACTACCAAATGTAATGGTGACAATGCCTTGCGCCTGCTGCTGAATATCGGTAAATATGCTGGTACCCTCTATATTGATGATTTTGAAGTTTACTACACGAAGTCTGCTAATTCCATTCCTCTTACGGATGAAGAGAAGAAATCTCTTCTTACTGATGCAATGGGCAAGTGGATTGATGGTATGATGGAGGCTACTAATGGTTATGTTACATCTTGGGATGTTGTGAACGAGGCGATCTCTGGTAAGAAAGGTGCTGATGGATTCAATGAGTTGCAGCATGCAACTAATGCTCCTGCTTCTGATGTAGCCAATAGCTTCTACTGGCAGGATTATCTCGGTGATATCAACTATGTTCGTACAGCCGTAAGAGATGCACGTAAGAGCTTTGCTGAGCACAATGGTGATCCATCTAAGTTGAAGCTCTTTATCAATGACTACAACTTGGAAGGTTACTGGGATCAGCACGCAAAGCTGAATAGCTTGATCCACTGGATTGGTCTGTGGGAAGATCCTAATGCAGAGGAGCCTGTTGTTATCGATGGTATTGGTACACAGATGCACGTAACATGCTATGGTGATGAAACTAAGCAGGCTAAGCTTAAGAGCGACATCGAAGAGATGTTTAAGTCGCTGGCTAAGACTGGTAAGCTCATCAAGATTTCTGAGCTTGATATGGCTTATGAGGATGAGGCTGGTACTTCTGTTACCTTCGACAAGATGACTGAGGAGCAGCACAAGCAGATGCGTAGCTTCTATACATTCATCATCCAGAAGTACTTCGAGCTGATTCCACAGGCTCAGCAGTATGGTATCACTCAGTGGTGTGCTACTGATTCTCCTAAGGATTCAGGTTGGCGTGCAGGTTGCCCTACAGGTCTTTGGGATAGCAACTATCTCCGCAAGCATACCTATGCAGGTTTCGCTGTAGGTCTTGGTGCTCCAGAATATTGGAAGGAAGCCAAGTAATTACTCTAAAAGACATTAGTTTTAGGTTTATCATACAAAGATTAACCGAAAAAAGATGTTAGTTGTTAAGGTTGGCTGTGTTGTGATGACACGGTCAACCTTTTTGCGTTTTTTTAATGATGAAAATATTCTCTTTCTCCTATGTGTCATTCTTGAAAGAGATTGTTTAGTGTGACTTCGCTGTTTACTATACTTTCCTTAAAATGGCACGAAAACGCACTTTTTCTCACTTTTTTTTCGAGAAAAAGTGCGTTTTCGTGCCAAAATCTTTAATTTGGCTTCCCAGAGAAGGACGTGATGTATTAGGCCATCCTACAAGCGGAATCTTTATTCACAAGGGTAGAAAAATTGTGATGAAGTAGTTAGGTTTTGTGATAAAATAAAAATAGTTTTGTTGTTTAGATGTCCTTTCACCTTTCATCTATCTTCTTGCATTTCAGATAGATGAAAGGTGAAAGGACTTTTTTGTTTCTTATAGGTGCTCTAGCCAATTTTCGGGAGTGATGATCGTTTTATCCTTCACATCGTATGTGTTTAGGAAGGAAGCAGGAAACTGAGTATTTGCTCTCTTTGGATTCCATTTCATTTCGAAGAGAGTAAACTGTCCGTCGCTTTCCTCGATGTAGTCTATCTCTTGCTGTTGGTTGGTTCGCCAGAAATAGCTGTTTACATATCTTCCTTCATACTGGTTAGCTTTTATTCTTTCGCTGATAACGAAGTTCTCCCACAAGGCACCAACATCTTGTCGAAGGGCCAAAGGCGCAAAGTTTTGCAATATGGCATTTCGGATACCATTGTCGTAAAAGTAAAACTTCTTGGCTCGTTTCAGTTCTGTGCGCAGGTTTCTGCTAAAACCATTTAGCTTGAAGATGATATAGCATTTTTCTAGCAAGTCTACATATTTTTCCACGGTTTTGCTGTCCGTACCTACTGTCTGTGCCAGCTCATTGTATGAAACTTCGCTAGTAACTTGCAGTGCTAAAGCAGTGAGTAGCTTGCTAAGCAATGCAGGTCGGCGTATACTCTCTAAGGTGAGCAAGTCCTTATAGAGATAACTATTGGACAGATTGTACAAGATGTCTTTTGCATCTTTTGTATGATTGATGACATCTGGGTATGAGCCATAGATGAGGCGATTCTCTAGTGTTTGCTTTACTGTAAGTAAGCCTTGAGATTCGAGTAATTCACCAGTGGACAATGGAAAGAGATGATACTCAAACTTTCTGCCGGTCAGTGGCTCATTGAGCTTGTTTTGTAATTCAAATGAGGAAGAGCCTGTTACCAGTAATTGTACTTCAGGGAAGTTGTCGGTAATCAATTTTAGGGTTAGCCCTATGTTTTCTACTCTTTGTGCCTCGTCTATCATGACAATCTTGTGTTTGCCAATGAGCAATTTTAGTTCTTGGCTATTCACCTGGGATAGCATTTCTTTTACTTCTGGCTCATCACAGTTTAATTGCAATATAGGTTCCGTACGTTTTTCAAGTATCATTTTGAAAAGCGTACTTTTTCCTACTTGTCTGGCACCTATTATAATAATAGCTTTACCACCAAACATTCTGGTCTCTATCGTTTCTTGTAGTTTCCTTCTTATCATTTTATTCTTATGTTTAAATCTTTTGCAAAGGTAATGAAAATATTCGCTAATCCAAAAAATAACACTGTTTTTTTGGATTATAATCCGAAAATTCGTACTGATTTTTTGGATTAGGGACATTTTTGAGCTATTTTTGCCTTGTTAATAGGGTGCCATGTAACTTTAGTTTATACCCAATGTTACTTACGTCACTTGTAGGCATCAAGCCCTACGCTTGTAATCATTCAGTACTGGGAGGGCAGGTAACAAACCTGCCCTCCCAGTGCATTTTGATACGTTTGATAAAGTATTTGATATATGGCGCAAAGCCTATGTCGGATTATTCTTGTAATTTTGCAACGAATAAACAATTTAATCATATACGAATGAAAAAGAAAAATATCCAGACCCCCATTTTATCAATGGCCATTGCTGCATGTATGATATCTCATCAGCAAAATGCGTGGGGCAGAGAAAAACCGTCCCTGCAAAATGATTCCGTGCCTTATGTAACCATGCCGGACGTTTCCCCTAAACTCACCACAGGAGATGGAAATCCCCTGCTGGATTTTATGTTTACAGCGGATCCAACTGCAGTAGAATATAATGGCAGAATTTATGTGTACGCAACAAACGATCAGCAACAATATGATTCAATAGGCGGTTACGGAAAAAACTCCTACGAATACATCAAATCTCTGGTGATGATGTCTTCCGATGACATGACAAACTGGACCTATCACGGAATTATTAAAACAGACAGCATCGCCCCATGGATACAAACATCATGGGCACCGTCGATCGCAAAACGTGAGGAAGCGGACGGCAAGACTCACTTCTACCTCTATTTCTCCAATAGCGGGGGTGGAACCGCAGTGCTGACATCCACATCCCCCATAGGACCGTGGTCAAGCCCGCTGAATCATAGTTTGGTAGACACAAACACTCCCGGCATAGCAGGAGAATGCAAAGCCGCTTTCGATCCGGGTGTAGTCATCGATGACAAAGGAAAAGGTTGGCTGACAGTAGGCGGAGGATGTGCTCGCATTATGCGTTTGGGAAAAGACATGATTAGTGTGGATGGCCCGATAAAGCCCATCAGGGCTCCCCATCATTTCGAAGCTAACGAATTAAACTACATCAACGGCACATACGTTTATACTTATAACATAGATTGGCAAGATTTTAGCGACTGGCCTCTCCCGACAGAGAAACCAACCACCTGTTGCATGAGTTACATGACTAGCAAAACTCCGCTGGTAACCAAAAGTTGGAAATACCAGCACAACTATATGAAAAACCCTGGAGATTATGGATTTGACTACAGCAACAATCATACACATCTACACAAATTCCGCGGGAAATGGTATGTATTCTATCACACAATGAGTTTGCAACATAGTTTCAATACAACAGCTGGTTTTCGTAATGTTTGTGTCGATGAAATACAAGTTGACGAGAATACTGTGAATATCCACATGGGTAATCAGACTCTGAAAGGCGTAAAACAGATACA
>ULNA01036470.1_pt1 | contig 17058 bp, 16 predicted proteins | sample 1951801 | NCBI WGS metagenome assembly ULNA01 (sample SAMEA4835565, study PRJEB28245) | human gut metagenome | biome: gut microbiome; material: fecal sample | place: Denmark | collected 2008
ATTCGCAAACCATTTCTTTTTAACTATAAAATATCACGTTTTTTTCAGAAAACAATTTTTTTATAGTATCTTTGCTATCTCAATGCATAGATGACCATATGAGTAGCAGATACAGCATTCATTACAGTAAAGTTTTGCTTATATACACAGGCGGAACAATCGGAATGGGGTGTAATCCACATACAGGAGCTCTTGAGCCATTGGATTTCAACCACCTAATAAGCAACATGCCAGAATTTTCTTATATTAAAGCAGAAGTTGATACCTACCAGTTCAACAAGCCTGTCGACTCAAGCGATATGTCTCCACTAATGTGGATTCAACTTGTAAACATAATATCCGAACGATATGATCAATACGATGGTTTTGTTGTTTTACACGGTACAGATACCATGGCATACACAGCATCCGCATTGTCGTTCATGCTGGAGAATCTCACAAAACCGGTAATACTTACAGGAAGTCAGCTCCCTATCGGACAACTTCGTACCGACGGTAAGGAGAATCTTATAACAAGCATTGAACTTGCATCAGCCAAAAATCGGAGCGGACACGCAATTGTTCCGGAAGTATGTATCTATTTCAGCGGAAGACTTCTGAGGGGCAACCGCAGTACAAAGCAGAATGCCGACGGTTTCAATGCGTTCAATTCATTCAACTATCCTCACTTGTGCGATGCCGGAGTGGGATTTAATTTTCATTATCATTACATACTGAAACCAGACTTTTCCAGTCCTATGATACCACATACAAAACTGGATCCGAACGTTGTTATTTTCTCTCTTTTCCCTGGGATACAAGAGAACATCGTCAGACATGTACTTGAAGCGCCGGAATTGAGAGGAATCGTTATGCGAAGCTATGGTAGCGGTAATGCGCCACGCCAGGAATGGCTATTACGAAACTTAAGAGAAGCAAGTGACCGTGGCGTGACAATCATCAATATAAGCCAATGTATATCCGGTTGTGTTGAGATGAATCGTTATGATAATGGTTACCAATTAAAGAACGCAGGAGTTATAAGCGGCTATGACAGCACTGTTGAGAGTGCCGCCACGAAATTAATGTTCCTACAGGGTAAATACTCTGAGGAAGAATTGATAAGAAAAGATATGAGCCGATCTATTTGTGGAGAAATCACAATATAAACTTTATTGTGGTTTCCCTATTTTTATAAATTTATTATTGTATTACTAATCTTAATCAAATGAAATTATGAAGGAATTAAAAGGAACAAAAACAGAAAAGAATCTGATGGAAGCTTTTTCTGGAGAATCACAGGCAAGGAATAAGTATTCCTATTATGCCTCAAAGGCAAAAAAAGATGGCTACGAGCAGATTGCTGCTATCTTTGAAGAAACTGCCAATAATGAAAAAGAGCATGCAAAGTTATGGTTCAAATATCTGCATAACGGTGAGATTGCTCCTACTATGGAGAATTTGAAAGATGCCGCAGCCGGTGAGAATTACGAATGGACCGACATGTATGACCGTATGGCCAGAGAGGCAGAAGAAGAAGGCTTTGTAGAGATTGCAGCAAAATTCAGAGGCGTTGCAGCAATTGAGAAACATCATGAAGAGCGTTATCGCAAGCTTCTGAAAAACATAGACGACAAGGTAGTATTCTCTCGTGACGGAGATTGCATCTGGACCTGCCGCAATTGTGGACATGTTGTAATAGGTAAAACAGCTCCACAGGTATGCCCTGTTTGTAATCATCCGCAAAGTTATTTTGAGTTAAGAAGCGAGAACTATTAATTTGTCAGTTTATAAAATCAGTCTCTGTATGGATTAATAAAAACAGAAAAAATCCATAAAGAGATTTACAGGTTATTAATAAAAACGGTCACACCACATGCTTAAGTAGTGTGACCGTTTTTATTTTATCGTTTTCAGTCTTTATCTTATTCTGTCTGCAGCTCTTACAAGTTTCTCGTCGTCAAGAATGCCTTTTCTCGCCATAAACAATAATATAATTGATATCAAAGGGAAACATGCGGCAATCGACGGGTGAAAACTATACATATCTGATGAGATAATTTTCACAGATACAACATATACCACATACCATAATACCAATAGTATAATGTTCAATACACAAAGACGACTTTGGAACATTCTGTTATGAAATGAGCTTATCGCTTTCAAAGAAATCGGACATGTAATCAGCAATATAAAGAACAATCCTGCAACGGAATATTCATGATGTCCGTCGTTAAGCAACCACAGATTAAACATCTGTTTACCCACTCCCATTTCATTTGGTTCAAAACTTCCGATAGGAAGACATAAACATACTATCGTAAGCAAGAAAGAAATAAATAGGAATACTGTCTGTTTACGCTGTAACATCTTTGTTGTTAATTCTGGTTATCCTTTGACGGATCACGATAATATATGTTTCCGTCAATAAATTCCTGTGTAGCGAGCAATGTCGGCTTCGGCAATTTCTCATAATAGCGAGAAATCTCTATCTGTTCACGATTTTCGAAAACTTCTTCAAGAGAATCGTTATACGAAGCAAATTCAGCCAATTTTTTATTAAGATCCTGTTTTATCTCCACGGCAATCTGATTGGCTCTCTTTGAGATAATGGCAACACTCTCATAAATATTTCCAGTTTCATCACACAGATCCATAATATTTCTTGTTACTGTGTTAACTGGAGCTTTTGACTTTTTGTAATCCATATATTTTATTATTCTTTAGTATATTCCTTACACTTATTTATATATTTCTCTGCAAGACTCTTTTCCTTTGAATCAGGGAATTCATTCAAGAACCCATAACACTCATCCTCTGCATCCTGGAAACGTTCTAGCTTTTTATCCTCTACACTTTGCTCAGCAAGTTCAAATTTGCTCTTCATAATAAGTAATGCAAAATCCTCACGCATCGATGTGTACGGATAATCCTTCAACGCATTCTGAGCCGTTATTATGCAAGCTTCGTAATTGTTTCCACCATACGTACAATTTCCGAAATATTGTCCCAAATCATAATAAAGGCGGGCTGAGTATAATTCTTTTAACACCAATTTATCCTGCAGTTCAAACATTCGTGCCTGAGCAAGCGATTTGTATTTTGCATCCGGATATAAATCAAGGTATTCCTGAAATGCTGCAATAGCTGCTACTGTCTGCGATTGATCCAGTCGTGGCTCTGGGGTACTCATATAGAGACTCTCTCCAACATAAAACTCGGCCATCTCCGCATACACACCTTTAGGATAGCTTGAGAAATATTTCTTGAATGTTGCAGCGGCACCTTCATAATCTTTATTACAAAATTCTGCCATGGCAAGCATATACAGACTTTCTTGCGCATTGTCCGTACCTTTCTGAACAGTGACAAGCTCTTGTAATAATGTTGATGCTCTTGTGTACTTACCGTTCACAAAACATTCTTTAGCATATTCATATTTGAATGTATTATCATAAGTCTTATACACGTTATTGAATTCGTTCGAGCAACTTGAGAATATTGCAATAACTGATATGATAACACCAAAAGTTATTCTTTTCATAATTCAAAGTTTGAGTTGCAAAAATACACATATTTCATTTACCCACAAAGCAATAGTCTTCTTTTTTAGCAAAAAATCACGATTCGACCTTACAATTGTAAGTTTTTTATTATTTTTGCGCCCTACAGCTCAATCGTTTAATATGAACTTCTTATTAATATGAACTTCAAATTAACATCCAATTATTCTCCTACAGGTGATCAACCAGAAGCTATAAAACAGCTTACAGATGGAATAAACAGAGGTGAGCATGCTCAAGTGCTGCTTGGTGTTACTGGCTCAGGAAAGACATTCACCATGGCTAATGTAATAGCCAACATAAATCGTCCAACCCTTATATTAAGTCATAATAAAACACTGGCAGCTCAGTTGTATGAGGAAATGAAAGGTTTTTTCCCTGAGAATGCTGTAGAATATTATGTCTCATACTACGATTACTATCAACCGGAGGCTTATCTTCCATCTACTGATACATATATTGAGAAAGACCTTGCCATAAACGAAGATATCGACAAACTCAGACTGTCTGCTGTCAGTGCCCTGCTTTCCGGACGAAAAGACGTTGTTGTTGTATCATCTGTATCATGTATTTACGGTATGGGAGGTCCTACGGCAATGGCTAACAGCATTATAAAAGTAAAGAAAGGAGAGACAATTGACAGAAATGTCTTTTTACGCAAACTTGTTGATGCTTTATATTTGCGCAATGACATAGAACTAAAAAGAGGTAACTTCCGGGTGAAAGGTGATACCGTTGATATATTCATGGCGTATAGCGACAATATACTTCGCATAATATGGTGGGACGATGAGATTGATTCAATAGAAGAACTCGACAGCGTGACTTTCCAGACTCTTGCCACATTCGAGGATTATCAAATATATCCGGCCAATCTTTTTGTTACTTCAAAAGAGCAGACAGAAAATGCTATCAGACAAATTCAAGATGATCTGACAAAGCAGATAGATTTCTTTAACGAGCAAGGCGACACCATTAAGGCTCAGAGAATTAAGGAACGCGTTGAGTATGATATGGAGATGATAAAAGAACTTGGACACTGTAGTGGTATCGAAAATTATTCACGTTATTTTGATGGGCGTCAGCCGGGAGACAGGCCATATTGTCTTTTGGATTTCTTTCCTAAAGACTATCTGCTAATAATCGACGAAAGCCATGTAAGTGTGCCACAAATAAACGCAATGTATGGTGGTGACCGTGCAAGAAAACAGATCCTTGTAGAATACGGATTCCGTTTGCCGGCAGCATTCGATAACCGCCCGCTCAAGTTCGAAGAGTTCCTTAGCATGATCAATCAGGTCATTTATGTATCGGCCACACCGGCTGATTTCGAGCTCAACGAGGCAGAAGGTGTTATAGTAGAACAAATCATACGTCCGACAGGACTGTTGGATCCGGTGATAGAAGTAAGACCAAGTGAGAATCAGATAGACGACTTGGTCAACGAGATTATTGAACGTAATGAGCGTGATGAGCGTACACTTGTAACCACACTTACAAAACGAATGGCAGAGGAACTTACTGAATATCTTCTGAATCACGGTATAAGGGCAAATTATATACACAGTGACGTTGCGACTCTTGATCGCGTCAAGATTATGAACGATCTGCGTAATGGTTTGTTCGATGTGCTTGTCGGAGTAAACCTTCTTCGCGAAGGACTTGACCTTCCTGAAGTATCACTTGTAGCTATTCTTGATGCCGACAAAGAAGGATTTCTCCGTAGCCGGCGCTCACTAACACAGACGGCAGGCCGTGCAGCACGAAATGTTAACGGTAAAGTCATAATGTATGCAGACACAATAACTGAAAGTATGCAAAAAACTATTGATGAGACCAATAGACGAAGAGCTATACAGCTGCAATACAACAAGGATCATAACATCACTCCACGACAGATAAAGAAAGACATCAAAGGTATATTGACAACAGAAAGTGGGCACGAAAAGCCGACCGAAACAAGACATACAAGCAAGGAGATAAAATACAGTCCATACATTGAGCCGGAAAAAGATGCGATTGCAGCAGATCCTATAATAAAACGTATGAATAAGGAACAACTCAAAAAGAGTATTGCCAACACCACCGCGCTTATGAAAGAAGCTGCGAAAAATCTCGATTTCCTTCAGGCTGCCCAATATCGTGACGAAATCTTACATCTCCAGTCACTGCTTGATAAACAATCTGACAACAAGTAAGACATATTCCCAAACAGGATATCATTTGAAATAAAGTTAAATTATCATCAAGCTACAAGGTTACAAAACAAAATTATTAACTTTGCAAAAAGTTATATCTCAATTAAAACATATAAATTAAATAAAATAATATGAAAAAACTGCTTATTATAATATTTTTATCAATGCCTCTCATAAGTATGGCTCAGAATGGCTGGGAGAGAGTACCGACTAATGAGGAACTGGAAGAACAAACGTATAACGCTAAAAAAGCAGCAAAGAAAGCTGCGAAAAAAGCCAGGAAAGCAGCTAAAGCCGGTAAGACGTTAACTGCCGGACAAGACTCTATAGTAAATCTTTTCACAGACGAAATGACTACAGCCGAGGCAAAGAAACTCAAAAAAAAGACTCAATATAAAAAATATGTACAGTCTGGTGTCGTTCCAGAGAATGATGGAAAGGTAATCTTCACTCTGGATATTGATGTGCCGGGAAAGGATGCACAACAAATATACGACAAGATGTACACAATGCTTGACGATCTCGCAAAAGGAGAAAATCAGAAAAGCAGTGGTATCGTACTCATAAATAAGGAGAAACACGTGATTGCCGCAAAATACAGCGAATGGCTTGTATTTACCAAAAACTTCTTTGTACTTGACCGTACTGAGTTCAATTACACAATAATAGCAACATGCAGCGACAATCATCTTAATATGACATTAGAACGTATTTCATACAATTACGAAGAAAATCGTGATACTGGTTTTAAATTGCCTGCTGAAAAAGTCATCACTGACGAATATGCGTTGAACAAGAAAAAGACAAAGCTTGTCCCATTGTATGCAAAGTTCCGTAAAAAGACCATTGATCGAAAAGACGCTATATTCAAGGAAATAAAGGATCGATTATTATAAAACGAACAAGATGGAAGACGAAACGAATATACAGTTTCCAAGACACAGAAAGCCGGAGCCGGACAATGCTTCCAGATTTCTGAAAATAAGAAACATACTTAACATAATCTTCATGATTGGCGCCATTATCGGAATGATAGTCTATTTCATTTCCGATCACACCACGGGCATTATTATAATATTATCGTCAATGGTGTTCAAGATAGCCGAATGCTGCCTTCGATTTTTCCGTTAATGAAAAAACTTCTTACAATACTATTCGCTGCCTCCATGATGTCTGTAAACGTTATGGCCCAGACCGGTACATACAATCAGATTAATGCTGACGGCAGTACGAACATGCGATCAACTCAAAACGCCGATTCGCTGGGAAGCGACAAAGAGATACCAAAAGGAATTAAGGTCTGGACTGTCAGCCGAAAATTCGGAGATCGTATTCCTGCACAGGTTGACACGCTGTCACACATGTTTATGAACACAATATTCACCACCGGTCTGCGTGGAGAATATAATACTACCGGTAACCTTGGAGCACCACGTATAAACCGTATTTTCATAGACCGTCCCGAAACCGAGCAGTTCATATTCACTCAACCTTATGATTACTTTGTAACGCCGGTCGATAAATTCCAATTCACCAATACGCTGTCACCGTTCACCAATCTTACATACAATACGGCCGGTAACCGCACAAACGGTGAAGATCATTTCACTGCCAAATTTGGAGTAAATGCAGGTAAACGTATTGGAGTAGGCTTTAAATTCGACTACATATACGGACGTGGATACTACCAGAATCAAAGTACGTCTCACTTCAATTATACAATGTATGGCTCGTACTTAGGCGACCGATACCAGGCCCATCTGCTTTTCTCAACCAACCATGAGAAAGTGACGGAGAACGGAGGTATAACCAATGATGACTATATCACTCATCCGGAAAGTTTTGATGATAATTACGCTACCAGTGAAATACCTACTGTGCTTGAGCAGAATTGGAATCGTAATGACAACCAACACATATTCCTTACTCATCGCTACAATATAGGTTTCAACCGGAAAGTGAAAATGAGTGAGGAGGAAATCAAAGCACGGAAGTTCGCCATCGAGTCCATGAAGGAAAACGAGGCACTTAAAGAAAAAGAACTGGCAAGCAGAAAAGCACGCCGCGAAGGTAGAGAGTTCGACGAGGAAAAGTTTGACAATGAGCAGACATTCAGCGGTCGTCCCGACGATGCAAAGATTGTGGGTGACGAGCCGGCCGACAGTCTGACAACAGACAAGTCTGACCGTATAACCGTAACAGATGAGACGGCAGACAGCCTGCTTATTGCCGAAAAGAAAACAAATGTCGATACGACGTGGATGAAAAATGAATATGTGCCGGTAACAAGCTTCATCCACACAATGAGTTTTGACAACTACAGCAGAATATACCAGGCATACAAAACCCCAGAAAACTATTATGCCGACAACTTCTATGATCCCAGCATGCTGCATGGAGATTCCATATTCGACAAAACAAGCCATTTCCGTCTGCAGAACACCTTTGCAATTTCGCTGCTCGAAGGTTTCAACAAATGGGCTAAAGCCGGACTGAAAGCCTTTGCTTCTTCTGATCTGCGCCATTTTGTACTGCCTGATGATAAAGGTGGTACGACAACGTACAACGAGCACAGTCTGAGCATCGGAGGACAGTTGCAGAAGACTCAGGGACGCACACTTCATTATGATGTCATAGCAGAGACATGGCTTACCGGTGAGGATGCCGGACAGTTGAAGATTGACGGCTCAATAGACGTCAACTTCCCGCTTTTCGGTGACACGGTTACTCTTCGTGCCAATGGTTTCTTCCATCATCTCAATCCGACATTCTATTACAGACATTATCATTCACGTCATTTCTGGTGGGACAATGACGACCTGAGCAAAATCATACACTCACGCATAGAGGGCATGTTCACCTATCGCAAGACACATACGACACTCCGTGTAGCTGTTGACGAGATGAAGAACTACACCTATATGGCAATGAGCTATGATATAGATGACCAATTCAACCGCATCGGCAATAAAGTCAGTGTCGCACAAAAAGGCGGTGCAATAAGCCTTTTCACCATATCGCTCGCGCAAGATTTCAAGCTCGGACCACTTCATTGGGACAATGTGATAACATACCAGAAATCGTCAGACAACGACGTGATACCTCTGCCGGATATAAACATATACTCAAATTTATATCTGAGATTCAAAATCGCGCGTGTATTAAAATGTGATATCGGTGCCGATGTCCGCTATTTCACAAAGTATTATGCTCCTGATTACAGTCCTGCGTTGGGACAGTATGCAGTACAGGCAGGCAGCTCACGTGTAGAGGTAGGAAACTATCCGTTGATTAATGCCTATGCAAACTTCCATCTCAAACGCACACGCTTCTTTGTCATGATGAGTCACATCAACGGTGGCAGCGGCAGTAAAGAATATTTCTTCACGCCACATTATCCGCTGAATGGACGCATATTCCGCTTCGGACTGAGCTGGAATTTCTTCAATTAAAAACGATACATATACACCGATAAAATATGTTTAGGGGTTGCTCAATAAAAAATAATGAGCAACCCCTAAACATTATAATAATAAAGTAAGGCTGGCTTCAGCAGATAATCAGTCCGACAGATTGCAGCAGACCATAAAAAAACATGTTGCGTGCTGTCATTCCGAGAACACGGTTCAGCTCTGTTCCCTTCCTTATCCTCACCATTTCGCGATAAGTATGAATGTGCATCACTAGATATATAAACGGCAAAAAGGCTGCCCATATACATCTGTAGTAAAACAATCCGAGGCCTAAAATGCACGCCGCAAATCCGAGAATGAGATAGAGTCTCTCTGAGGACTTAGCTCCAATTCTTACCACAAGAGTCTTCTTTCCGGCCCGTCTGTCGTTGTCAATGTCACGATAGTTATTCACTATGAGCAGCGTGTCTATGACCAGTCCGCATGCCAGCGAGTTCAAGAATATCGCAGAACCCACAAGTGGAGTGCCCGGCGGCATTTCAAGATAATAGGTAAGACACACAGGTACGAAACCGAAGAACACAAGAACCAACACATCGCCCAGTCCCATATACGACATACATGTTGTGTATAGGAAGCAAAAAAGCACGCATACCGCTCCGACCGCAATCATCTGCCATCCCCCATAAAAAATGAGCGGCAGCCCGACTATGCAAGATAGGATTGTCGTCAGGGCTATGCCGCGACGCATGGCCGACTTCGTTATCCAGCCTTGCGCACAGGCTCTTTTCGGTCCGAGGCGGGTTTCATCGTCAGTACCTTTCACAAAATCAAAATAGTCGTTTATAAAGTTTGCGTCTATCTGCATCAGGAATGCAAAAAGAAAACACAGTATGGCAGGCACAACCCTGATGTCATACAAAGTGTCGTGCATAGCCATAGCCGTACCAATCATTACCGGAACCGCCGCACCGGAAAGTGTTTTTGGACGCGAAGCCAATACCCAGGCTTTAAACGAATTAACTTTCACATCAACCTCGTTCATATCAGTTTTTCAGTTTACTTCTTGCAAAATTAACCATAAAAGACTATATTTGCAAATAAATACAACCGCTTTATTATGCTTGCATCAAACGTTAGTCTTGACCTGATGGAATTTGTCGAAAAGAACATTCTTCCCCGATATACAGCTTTCGACAAAGCACACAATCTAACACACGTAAACAGAGTCATTAGCCGTTCGCTGGAGCTGGCATCAAGAATAGGAGCCGACACAGACATGGCATACGTCATAGCCGCTTATCACGATCTCGGACTCGAAGGTCCCCGAGCTGTACATCACCTGACAAGCGGAAAGATTCTTGCCGCAGACTCGCGGTTGCAGAAATGGTTCTCAAAAGAACAAATAAAAATAATGAAGGAAGCTGTGGAAGACCATCGTGCCTCCACCTCTCATATGCCACGCAGCATTTACGGGAAAATAGTGGCCGAGGCTGACCGTGACCTTGAACCCGACATCGTTTTCCGTAGGATGATTGAATATGGCATAGACCACTATCCGGAAAAGAGCAAAGAAGAACAATGGCAGCGATTCCTTTCACATATAGATAATAAGTATTCGTCTCATGGCTATATACGTCTGTGGCTGCCCAACTCGCCGAACGAGCAGAATCTGAAGAAGATACGTGACCTCATAAGCACTCCGAAGCTTTTAAGAGCAGAATTTGAAAGAATATATAATATTGTCATAAACGAATCTTGAGAATATGGAAATACCTCCGGCATGTAAATAAACAGAGATATAAAGAAATATGCCGATGGCAGCACATAGAACCAGAATATAAACGACATACATCGTTTATATGTACATACACCGTAAAAAGCTATTCTTAAACAATCTCTATATTATCCGGACACACATAAAGACTTTCAAAAGACATCAAAATAAAATATGCAGAAATACAAAATACTTCTGCATATTTATACACTTTACATATTGTGCTTAAATATCCACGTATTAATGCAATACGCAAATATCAGTTTTGATGCTCAATGCTTTACATAATCCTCTGGAAATGAAAACTCATTTATAGTTCTTCCATCATTCATACGTATCCAGCTTCTGAAGCCACGTTTGCCTTCCTCCAATTCTATAACCCGCGCGCCGTTACCTCCTGGTATGTCCCAATATGTGTTCTTACTTCCCGTAAAGCGTCCGTAACACAACATAATGCCCTTCCACTCCACTGCATAATCATTCACGTGATCGTGTCCGACAAAAACTCCCATCACATCACCACACTCAAGCATAGCGGTAAATAGTCCGCTGTTGACAACCGGAGCGCAGGCTTTCTCCCTACGCGTTCCTATCAAGCGTGCGTCCTCATCGCTCGCTGCCTCATTGAATTCAGGCAGAGGTATGTGGAAAAAAGCCAATGAAGGTAACGCATTGCCTCCATTTGCTTCAGTAAACTCCCTACTCTTATCAACATACCAGTTTATCTGGTCTCGCTTTATCCAGTCATAACCCTTTGCCACTTCTTTATGCGAATATGAGTTACTGTCGAATATGTATATGACGGCAGCATCCTTATCGCTGTCCGATGACTTCAATGTAAGCGTATAATTCGTTACTCCAGATATACCGGGAGTGGTAGCCGTAAGACTGCCTTTGTATTTCTTTATCAGCTCAAACAGCTCTTCACGCGATAAGCCCTGCTCATCGTCATGGTTTCCAAAGGTCATAGCAAACGGAATACCGCGCGACAAAGTCGGCTGAAGAACTTCCTCAAGTCCCTTAACAGCCGGCTTTCCTGTTACAAAATCACCGGAGAACACCACAAGATCCGGCTTCTCCTCGTCAAGCACACGGTTCATACACTTTTCCGACACTACCGAATGTTCGCTGCCAGACACCCAATGAACATCTGTAAACTGAACAATCTTGAACTTCTTGTCAGAACCGAATTTCAAACTCTGGGCATAAAGTCCGCCATACATAGCAACACTGAATACCAGAAAAACAAATCTCAGCAATTTCATAAAGCAATAATTCTTGTGGTTTAAAATAAATTAATCATAGATACAATTCACAAACAAATCATACAAAGATAGTGAAAGGTGAGAGCAGCGGCAAGACGGAGAAACAAAGTTTTTCCGGATCTGGCACTGCCGAGCCGCATCCTATCTTTTACAAAGATAGCAAAAAGTGAGAGCAACGGCAAGACGGAGAAAACTATATTTTTCCGGATTTGGCACTGCTAAACCACACAAAGATAGTGAAAATATAACAACACGGCAAACAATACACAAAACCTTTTACATCATATTTATTATTGTCATTATCCCCCACCCCACAAACCATAAAATATACCATATTATTTATCATTTGAAACACATTTTTCACCTTTAAAACAAAAAAAATGACCCTATATCGTAAAAAAATCATCAAAAAATTTGCAGATTCAAAAAAACTCGCTACCTTTGCACTCGCTTTAAGACATTACGGATTTCGATCAAAGGAGAGATGGTAGAGTGGTCGATTACAACGGTCTTGAAAACCGTCGTACCGAGAGGTACCGGGGGTTCGAATCCCTCTCTCTCCGCCACTTGTAAAGATGCGAATCACATTTGTGGTTCGCATCTTTTGTTTGTGATTATTTGTAATGTATTAAACATAACGAGACTGTTGAATGAATATGGGGCAGTAGAAGATTTCTTGTGGCAGTACCAGTCAACAAGATTCCCTAAAGTCATACATTCATGGTTGTCAACGGTCATTTCCAGACCAAGCCTGTATTCACCGGCACAACTGGACTAGAAACAGCCAATCCACGGCGTTTTGCTGCCTGATTTTGGAATGAACGACGAATCAACGAATATCGCCTTACGACCACCTTTAAGGTGTTCCCTGATGATGGCTTCATTGAAGGGGAAACAGTCAAAGCTGTCATTCTCAAAATTTTTTCGGTATGTCTATTCCTTGAAGGAATTTGATGCGGTCAGGTATTGCCATGAACAATTTTATAGCATCCATGGATATTTTCTGAAAAGATTTGTATTTTTGTATTCAAATAATAGGAACCCCCAAACAGCATTTATAATATTCTTGTCCAATAATAATGCCTTCAATATTTTTAGGCTATAATAACTATATGATAGCTCAAGAAAATATAATAGAAGATGTAAATCAAGCATTGGCTACGACCATTTTGAAAATGTCTTCAGATCGAATAACAGCTGATACATTGAATTTATATAGGCAAGAACTTAAAATAAATCAATTAAAGAATACGTCATATCTTTCTTTATGTACAGAGGAACCAAGTAAGATTACATTTTGTAGTGATACGTACAGCCATGCTTCTCCAAACAATCAATCTTGGAAAGAATAAAGAATTACCTGAAAATACAGGAGTAGATACATCAAGATATGGGCGTCAGTAAAAACTTTTCAAGTTTTATAATAAAGGAAAAGATACACATTCTGAATGTATTATAATTTGTTGATTATATTATCCATCATATAAATTAACATATACTTGAACAATAGTTCGTTAAAAATTAGCCTGGTCTAAGCGGCTTTGGCAATAAATAAAATGAGTTATTTGAAAAAGTCTGTCAATTATTTGAGTGTCTGGAATTGAACCAGACACGCAAATAAATCGTTCAAGCATGTAAGCATTGTGTATGACTGACTTGCATGATGATATGGGATATTCTATTCCCATATTCTTACAGACAGCCTTGGCAAGGTTTATTGCTGCAAATGATGCATTAAAGTGAAATGCCAGTTTCCTGAAGTCTGTAGACTGACAGTTTGTTAGTCCGGCATATTGCTTGGCATCACGAAAGCAGAATTCGAGTTGGAAACGTGTCCTGTAAAAGTCCAGAACATCCTGTTCGTTCTCTATTTCGTCCATAGAGAAATACAGCTGCCATTTGTCCGTTCTTCCATCTATAGGATACCATACAGCCAGGCTCATAAAGTGTTTGAGTGCTTTAGAAAATGCCGGATTATTTTGATATTGTGAATGTTGAACAGACTTCAACCGAGATTCGCATTCATCTTGATGAGCAGACTTTCGCTCCACCCCTTACTTTAAGCTGATAGATCTCAGTAAGAAAATCAAGATCTTCCATAATTTTTAATTTTAAAGTTAATAATATAAACAACAGAGAACTATAATAGTCCTCTGCCTTTCTTTTCCTCACCGAGGAATTTGCCATTAGACTTATGGAACTTACCTTTTGCACCATGATGAAGATTAAATATCAACCGCACCATGATTAGGTTATCATACGTATGTAAATTCAGACTCTGAGTCTCTTTATAAAACGGTGTATCTATGACACTCTTTTGGTTATTATGCGTAAATAAACGAATGGGTGGGCAATAATCCAGATACACATTCAAGCTTTTATTGAAAAAACTCTTCCGCAATGAAATCTCCCATAAATCTTGTCCTGTTTCATTATATCCTTGCACTAACGGATTACGGACAAGATTTCTTGAGTAATCAAGTGAGGCTGCAAAATTTGCCTTCTGTATAAACCACTCCAGTCGGCTATTGATGATAACATTAGTATAAGCCCTGTTGCCTGAGTCGAAATGGAGCTTGTCGCGTTCAATATTTATGCTATTATTAAAGGATAATCCGTGTAAGATCTGCCAGTCATACATAGCCATAAACGACCATGAAGACAACCGGTTGTTGACCATTATTTTATTTATCCCGGAAGTCTGTTGACAATACATGCTTGATATATAATCACTTTTATTTTCATAACCTATTCCAAGCATCAGATTGTCCCAAAGGGTAGCTTGGAAGGAATATACGCTGATTTTGGTTGGCTTCAATGTTGATACGCCTTTAGACCATATGTTATTTCCTATTTGATAACTGATCTCCGACAACTGACTTTGATTAGGATAAGTCATTTGCATGTCATAGTTACCCGTTAACTGTAACCATTCATAAGGGCTGTACGCTATCTGTAAAGTAGGCAAGACCTTCGTATAATGTGCATTTTGAGCCTGACTATTATTTGTGAAATTCTCAAAATTCAGACCTGCATGGATAGAAACTCTTTCTCCTAAAGTCGCATTAATATATGAGAATAAATCATGAAGTCTGAAGATATTGCTCGAAAGAGTGCCTTCATACGCAGTAGAGTAATATTTGTTCCACATAAAAGAATATCCACCATTGATAGAAATATTTTCCGATAAGGCATAGTCCCCACTAAGATAACCCATGAAGTAGGACTTCTTGTTGGTATATTTGTCCGTGGAGCTATTGGATTCATCCTGATATATACTATTTATGACATTCCGTCGATAGTTATAGTTGATGCTTGCGGACAGTGACAAGCGATTGTTGATTTTCCCGTTATAGCCTATGGTTTGCTTAAAGTCATTGTATTTGTTTGAATTACCAAAGTATTCATCGTTCAGTAAAAGACTTGATGAATTTGCATCATAGAACGAAATTCTGTCAAACTGACTTTCATTAGCATGTGAAAAAGATGAACGCCAGTAAATAACGCTATTATCCCCACACGAATAATCCAGTCCAAGATTTACATTATTCATTCTTTGTAGATTGAAATCATTGGGCGATTTAGTCGAAACACCCTGTGATATTTCGTTTGTCGTTCCGAACACACGCTGGTAAGTAATAGGATAGTTCCAATGGATATTAGCATAGCCGTAACTTACATCCAGTTTGAGTTTCTTCCCAATATACATATAGCTTGCGCGAGGCTGAATATTGGCAACATTGTTGTTACCATTCTGCCCTGGAGAATACATGAGGAAATTTTGGAGATTTACATGATGTCCTGTAATATCGTTTGTTATGATATTTATTCCGTACCTCATTCCTGACAGACTATATTTCTTAGGAAGTACATTCAGAATTTCTACTTTTGATATTTGCCCGGTAGTCAATGACTGTATGTATTCCTTAGGGCGTTCCAGGCCATTAACCAAAATGACTACCCTATTGTCCATTTTTACACTAATCTGTTGGGACAAATTATCTATATTAACACCTGGCAGATTCTTCAATATGTCCATTGCACTGTATGAACGTTCCCTTATCTTTGAAGATATGATGTAAATGTCCTTTTGTACAGAGTGCTTTACAAGTTTCTGAAGAACCACAACCTCGTCAAGTGTCAGTGTATCTGCAATGCTGTCGTTGATTTGTTTTTGCGTCTGTCCCCAACTAAGAGAGGCGGAGCAAAATAACATTACCACAGCTATGATAAAAGTCTTAACCATTATCTCAAACTAAAAGTTACAAATTGTTATATCTCTTTTCTAAAATACTCGTCTGGATTTTTAATCATACATTGGACGGAAGGAGATAATTCCATCGCAAGTATGGTATTCGGATTTCCACCGTATTTCTCAAATTTTACGTTTGATTTTTCTTTTGCAGGGCAAGGTAAGCGCACGAGCAGAATCTATGATAGCGTATTTCATACAATGTTTCCTTAGTGTACAGGAAATTGTCAGTATGCCCAAAGTCTACCTACGTAATATAACTACTTGACGATTTCCAGCGAGCGGTCTCTGCCCATTGATATATGGATTTCTTGTCGGTGTTTGCAAAATCTATAATAATACTATTGACGTTCATTTTGCTATCCCTAATGGTTAGGTGCAAAGATAGTTGAATTTTGGCAATTTATTTGTTTTATTGCCAATAATATAACATATTTTGATATTGCCTTGCAGCTACCGGCCATCTCGATTCCGTACCATTTCATCTATCCATTCCCGAAGGAAAAGCAATCGACCATTGACTTTTAGACAGGGATTTTCCCTGCCCAAACCAAGTTATTCAGTTCCTTCTTAACTTTAAATGAATGTCCGCAAGTTGCCAATCAATA
>ULNA01023909.1_pt1 | contig 16069 bp, 17 predicted proteins | sample 1951801 | NCBI WGS metagenome assembly ULNA01 (sample SAMEA4835565, study PRJEB28245) | human gut metagenome | biome: gut microbiome; material: fecal sample | place: Denmark | collected 2008
GACGAATATTATGATATTTTTCAAAAATATCATAATATTCGTCAAAGTTGTAGGAATTGCTCCTATTGTAATGGAGAAAGAGCATCGGACGTGACGTTGGCAGACTTTTGGAAAGTTAAGAATTATGACCCCTCACTATGGGATAAGCGCGGAGTATCTTTGATACTTGCTAACAACGAGAAAGGAATAAGGGTTATATCGGAATTGATGAAGTATGATAATAATGTCATTGGAGAAATACCATTGGAGTATGCTTCGTATGTATATGAGCGTGTACGTACCGATTCAAATTCACCTTATCAAGATGAAAAACGCGATGCGTTTTTACATGATGTATATACGATTGGATATAAGCAAGCTCTTATAAAAAATGGATTAAGAGTTCAGCGAAAAGCGATTATTGTATATAAATTGAAACAATTTGTAAAATCAATTTTGAGAAAATGAATATTAAACAGAGGTTGATTAAAGCAATATGTTTCTTGTCTCAGCCATTTAATGCTGTCTATTTGATAGCTTGGGGGGCAATTTTGTTGGGATATTGGCGTGGAATAAACAATCATATTCCTATACTAGGAACAATGACGGATGAATTGGAGTGGTGTATAGTATTAGTTCCCATTCTGTTGAGTTTACCAGAACTATTGAAACGCATAACAAAGTATGATCATATGTTTGTGTTTGCCTGTTTCATATTGTATGTGGTGAACATATTGTTATATCCGCAGAACGAAGAAGTTTTATTAGGACGTTTATTCAGTTTTAGTCTACTTACACTTCCTTATTATTATATAGGTGTATCCCTTGATATTAAGAGGTTTTATAAATCATTTTATTATATATCTGTTATTGCGACATATATGTGTGCATTCTATGAATTATTATATGCACAGAGTGCGTCTTATACAGGAGAAGTTGACACTTCGGAATACAATATGGGATTAGCTTATAGCGTATTGCCTCATGTGTTGATGGTCTCATGGTCGGCATTGAAGAAATTAGGGCTATTTAATATAGTATCAATGCTTTTAGGACTAATGTTGCTTTTGTCGTTGGGAACACGAGGGCCAGTAATATGTGCCATAGTGTTTATAGCAGTTTATCTTTTATTTATTCGTCCTTCTAAATATCAAAAGACGATGAGAATTGCGACAATTTCTTTAACTATAGTTGCTGTTTCATTTTTGGACCAGTTTATGATGTTTATGCAGAAGCTGACCTTTCAATTAGGTATGAGTACTCGAATTTTTGATAAATATTTTGAAGGTGAGATGGAAACATCTGATGGTAGAGATTATATTAGGAATACTTTATTAAGCGAGTTGACTACTGATAATTCTTTGTTTGGACACGGAATCTTAGGCTCATATCCTTATGTTGGTACTTATCCACATAATATTGTTCTGGATTTCCTGTTTTCTTTTGGATGGATATTCGGAATAGCATTATTACTATCTTTGTTGTATATTATAATTAGAATGTTGATAAAATATAGTCAAAATGAAATTAGTAAGACTTTTGGTATTTTATTGTTAATAAGCAGTATCTTAAAATTATGTTTTTCCACTACTTTTGTGGATGATACAATGTTTTTTATGTTTTTAGGTTATTGTATTAATTCATTAAGAAAAAAAATATGATAAAAATTATTTTACGTTTCCTGTATCGTTTTTGTATGATAAGTAAATTTAGACGGAATAAAGTTTTTATTGATTCAGCAGCGTTATTTAATAGGAATACAATTTTTGGAGGGTGCAATAAAATAAAAAAGAAAGCTTCAGTGTGTAACTCTGTTTTAGGAATTTATACTTATATAGGTGCAAATTCAGATATGAGTTCATGTAAAATAGGTGCATTTTCAAGTATTTCTCATGATGTTTATGTAGAGCCTTACACGCATCCTACAATGGGATTTATTTCTACTTCTCCTGTTTTTTTCAGTACTTTAAAACAGGCTGTAGAGACATTTGTTGATAAAAATTTATTTGATGAGCAAATGGAGATTGAAGGATATAAATGTATAATAGGAAATGATGTTTGGATTGGTTCAAAGGTTTTGATAAAAGGAGGAGTAAGAATTGGAGATGGTGCCATAGTTGCAATGGGCAGTATTGTAACAAAGGATGTCCCTCCATATGCTATTGTAGGAGGTGTTCCTGCAAAAGTTATACGTTATAGGTATAGTGAATCAGAAATACAGCAATTATTAAAATTTAAATGGTGGAATAGAGATGTAGAATGGATTAAATCCAATGCTCATTTATTTTCTGTCGAATCAAAGTTTTTCAATTTAATTAGTAAAGCAAATGAATAGAATAGTACATGTTATGATAGCCTGTTTCTATAAAAATGGATTTGGTTATCAAGAAAATATCCTTCCTGAGAAACACAAAGAATTGGGTTTTGACGTAAATATAGTAACTTATAATAAAGGTGGTGATGCTTCATATAAAGGAGGAACACCACCTATAACATATTTAAATCCAGATGGAATTCCTGTGCATGTATTGAAAGACAATACTTCTGTTCTTAAAAGGGTACCTTTTGTAAATATGTTTGTAAATGCTACATCTGGACTCTACAAAAAATTAGAAGAGTTGCAACCTGATATAATATTTGTACATGGAATATGTACGCCAGATAATTTTGAAATTGTTAGATATATAGAAAATCATCGTAATGTGAAATTATATGCTGATAATCATAGTGATTATTATAATGCACCCGTAAAGTCAATAAAACAAAAGTTATACAGACGTTTTTGTGGTAGAAGAATTGGCAAAAAAATAGGTAGGTTGGCTGAAAAAGTATGGGGGGTAACGCCTTGGCGAGTGATTTATCAAGAAGATATTTATGGTATACCAAAAGAAAAATCAGCTCTTCTTGTAATGGGGGGCGATGAAAAGAAAATTCATTGGGAAGATAGACAAAATGTAAGAAAACAAATTCGAAACAAATTACAAATACCAGAAAACTCTTTTGTTTTTATTACAGGAGGGAAAATAGATAGAGCTAAGAATATTCATTTATTAGTTGAGGCATTTGAAGATATTAATAATCCTACATTATTCTTAATAATATTTGGCAGGTATGAAGAATCTATGAAAGATTTTTCTTCAACTTTCAAGAATAAGAATATAAGAAATATAGGTTGGATAAGTGCTGATGATGCATACGATTATTTTCTTGCGTCTGATTTTGCCGTTTTTCCTGGAACTCATTCTGTACTTTGGGAACAAGCATGTGCATCGGGACTCCCTGCGCTATTTAAAGATTGGGATGGCGGTTTTAATCATGTTGATGTAGGAGGTAATTGTATTTTGTTAAAAAACATCGATAAAGATAATTTAAAAAGAGAAATGCTAAATGTAATTGGACAAAGTGAAGAATATGCTTCGCTGAAAGAAAATGCAATTAATAAAGCTCGTAAGGAATTCTCATATATAGAAATAGCTAAACGTTCAATAGGATTATAATGACAATAATAAAAGTGCTTAGAAGAATGTTTATATGTATCCGTACTTGGATTCATTGTGTAAGAATTGGTTGGAATTTTGATAAGACTTGGAATATCGGGGGGGGATTTTGGTAAAAAAGATGCCAAAGTATGTTGCTTTGATACATCATACTACTCCAGGAGTTATTAAAATTGGCAAGAATTTTCATTGTGCCAATGCTCCTCAATATAATTCTATAGGAACTATACAACCATGTGTTTTCAACTACTCAAAACCAAATTCAGTAATAGAAATTGGTGATAATGTTGGTATATCTGGTTCTACAATAAATGCATCAACAAGGATAAAAATTGGTGATAATGTGCTTATTGGATCAGGTTGTTTAATAACAGATACCGACTCTCATCCTTTAAATTGGGATGATAGGTTAAGAAACGATGAGTCTAAAACAAAGTCAAAGCCAATTATTATTGAGGACAATGTTTTTATTGGTGCAAGAAGCATTATACTAAAAGGTGTAACAATAGGACGTGGCTCTGTGATAGGAGCTGGTTCTGTTGTCACCCAATCAATCCCACCTAATGTGGTGGCGTGTGGAAATCCTGCAAAAATAATAAAGAAATTAAATACAGAAGATTATGCAGAAATTTGATATTGCAGTTATACTTACTTGCTTTAACAGAAAAGCAAAAACTATTGCGTGTTTAGAAGGTTTATATTCAGCGCAAAAAGCCTATTCTGATGCAGAAATATCTCTAAGTGTTTACTTGACAGATGATGGTTGTACAGATGGTACATCACAAGCAGTTCGCGACACTTTTAAGGACAAAGACATTACTATAATGCAAGGTGATGGAAATATGTACTGGGCGGGAGGTATGCGTTTTGCTTGGAAAGAGGCATTAAAGAAAAAAGACAAATGGGATTTTTATCTTCTTTTGAATGATGATACAACTCCTATTGACAACATGTTTCATGAATTATTAAATGCCCATACTTACAGTTTGCAGACTTTTGGAAAACCTGGTGTTTATTCTGGTGTAACATGTGATATAGAAAATCCTAATGTTATTACGTATGGTGGAACGGTATGGGCTAATAGATTTCTTGGGACAGAAAGAAGAGTAAGTCCAAATGGAGTTCCTGCTGAAGTTGATAAGACCAATGCTAATATTCTATTGGTTTCAAAAGAAGTGGTTTCTAAAATAGGTATTTTTTATGAAGGATATATTCATGGTGCTGCTGACTACGATTATTCAATACATGCGAAGAAAGCTGGTTTCACAGTTCTTATAACGGCTCATGTATGTGGCAAATGCGAAAGAGACCATCGTGATGAAAAGGAAGAATTGAACAAAATATTAAGAATGACTGCTTCTGAACGAAAAAAATATTATTCAAATCCAGTTCATTCAAGCAAGGACACTTTAACTTCACAAAGACGTAATACACCATTTACATATCCCAAAGTTTGGTTAAGTTTCTTTTTAAAAGAAAAATGTCCATACATTTTATATCTATTGAATCATTTGAGGTAGATATGGTGATAAGAATATTATTAAGAATACGTGATACAAAAAAAGCATATGATTTTCGGTGATAGGAGTATTTTTTCGTATTGTATTTGTAAAAGGCAACTATTAAGATGTAAGACCGATTACACAAGAGTTGGTGAGTATTATGTGTATATAAATAAAAATACACATTTTGAATGTCGTGAAGACTCGGACGTTTCTGTTTCAATTATAGGAATAGCTGTATATTTAAAAGGTGATGAATCTGCATTAGATTGGTTATGGAAACATTGCCAATCAATAGAGTCTGTAGTTGATGCTGAAAGATATTTGGGTGGAAAATATGTTTTATTTGTAAGAATTAGGGATTCCTACTACATATTAGGTGATGCGACATGTAGTATCCCCGTATTCTATGCTAATTACAACGATGGAGTAATATGTTCATCAATAGGATATCAAATAGCAGAAGAAATGAGTCTATCGGTAGACCAAACTCTTCTTAATATTCGAGAAGGTGGAGATAGTTCTAAAACAATGCCATATGATTATACCATTTGGAAAGAAATTAAGCGATTGTTGCCAAATCACTATCTTGATGTAAATAGAAAGTGTGGGATTCGTATGGTAAATCAGAATACTGCAAAATCCACACTATCGTCAGAACAGGCAGCGGAAATCACTTTGCCATTTATTAAAAGACTGGCAGAATATTATACGAGTAAATTTTCGGTAGCGTGTGCTTTGACTTCTGGAAGAGACAGTCGTGTGGTATTGGCTGTATTAGGTTGCAGAAATGATGTTCCTATTTATACAATGAAGCACAATGAATTTGTTGAAAATACTCCTGATATAGTATTTCCCAAACAGATTGCTGCTCATGTAAATTTAAATTATCATCAAATCAAAGATGTTGAACTTACCGATAAGGATGTAACTGAAGCAAATAATTTACTTGGTGAGGGTAATTATAGTAAGCGAACATTAATGCTTGCACATACTATCAATAATCATTTTGGAAAATATGCAGTCATAAATGGCGATATTATCGGACAGGTTGGAAAATGCTCTCTTCATAGAGATATTCCTATGTGTTTTGCGTCTCCATCGTATTTTCTCTGTAAACTCCATAACTATACTAAAGAAGCAAAAATAGCATTGCAGAATTGGTTGCAGGACATAAGAAAAACGAAAGAGAAAGTGAATTGCTTTGATCTTTTTTCTATTGAGAACCGTATGGGGGTGTGGGCTGCCAACGAGAATGAAATATACAATATGGTAGGACAATATTATTTAAACGTGTTTAATTCTCGTAGTATTATTTATGAGTGGACACGTGTAGATAGAAAGGAGCGAAAGAATTCCGCCATTCACATCGCAATCATCAAATTATTAAAGCCAGAACTTTTGGATATTCCGTTTGAACCAGCTGGAGTTTTTGAGACAATATCCAAATACAATGGCTTTACATATTTGATGGCATCCTATTTAAAATATTATGTTGAAAAAATAAAGAATAGATAATGAAACAGTTAATTATAACAGCTGATGACTATGGTATGTCCAGAGCCGTCAATGATGCAATAGAGGCAGGTATGGCTTCAGGTATAATCATGACTACGAATGTAATGACAAATATGCCTTTGTATAAAGAAGCAAAGAGCTTGAAGGATAAGTTTCCTAAAGTGTCTGTTGGTTTGCATTGGACATTGAGTGGAGCGGGAAAGCCTGTTACGCCAAAAGAACAAGTGCCAACTTTGGTAAACGAAAAAGGAGACTTGTTTCCTTACGCAGAATTCCGTAAAAGATATAGGAAAGGACTGATAAAAAATGAGGAGATTCTTAAGGAATTAAGAAATCAGTTTAAACTCTATTATGAATTGATGGGCATGCCTGATTATTGGAATACGCATCAGAATACGCATGTGGATTTCAAAATATATCAATTGTTTGTGGCATTGGCCGCAGAACTGAAAATTCCTGCTATGAGAAGTCATCAGCGTATCTATGTGCCAGCATCTAATCCAAGTGACAAGTTGCCTTTTGTTTGGCGTGTAATAGAGCCGTTTAAGTCGAAATTGATTGACCATTGGCAGAATGATGCCCATAAGAAAGGCATGGTATCGCCAGAAGGATTGATAGTAACAATTTGTCCTAAAGACATGAATAATATTAATTATGTCTTTAAAAATATCAAATGGGGTAAACATCAAGTGGGTGAATTTGTAATCCATCCTGCGACATGTAATGATTCTCCTTTTTTCGGAAAGATTGTAGATCAACGAATTTTGGAATACAAGCTTTTCTCTGCTGAAGAAACTCGCAAGGAGATAAAGGCTTGTGGTATTGAACTTGTGAACTATAGCGTATTGTAGAAACAATGAATGTTCTTCATATATGCAATGACTTTGCTGGAAGCAAAGTACATGTTAACCTTACAAAACAACTGGACGATAAGGATATCGGTCAGGTGGTCTATTGTCCTGTACGTGATAAACAACTTGTGGGTAAAAATAAATTTGATGGTAAACATATAGAATTCATCTACAGCTTTTGTATAAAGTCTTGGTATAAGTATGCTTATCATTATAAGGCATTTAAACTATACAAAGATTTAAAGCGTAATGTAGATTTGAGTTCTGTGAATATAATACATGCGCATACTCTTTTTTCGGATGGTGTTTTGGCATACAAGGCTCATAAGGAATTTGGATTGCCTTACGTTGTGGCAGTTCGTAATACAGATGTGAATGATTATATTCGTCTGATGAGACATTGCTATCATACAGGCAGAGAAATTCTACTAAATGCAGAGAAGGTATTTTTCATTTCTGCTGCTTTGAAGAAGAAATTTGAAGAGTCGAAGTTTGTAGAGCCTATACTTGAAAAAGTGAAGCACAAGTTTGTATTACAACCTAATGGTATAGATGATTACTGGCATGAGCATATATCGCATGACGAGCGTAAAGGACATGATGTGCTGTATGTAGGCGATTTTTCTGCAAATAAAAATGTTGTTCGATTAGCTGAAGCTATCCTAGAACTGCGTAAAGAAGACGGATTTAATGATGTACGACTGAAGATTGTTGGTGGTGAAGTAAAGGGAGGAGGCCGTAGAAACGACGGAAAAACTCAATCTATGATCGATGCCTATCCTGACGCAATTATGGCTTTAGGCAAAATCTATGATAAAGACATATTGTCTGAGGTAATGCATTCATGTTCTGTATTTGCGATGCCAAGTATATACGAGACATTTGGTCTTGTTTATTTGGAGGCGTTAAGTCAGAATCTGCCTGTTATATACACTAATGGTCAAGGAATTGATGGATTGTTTGATGATACGGTTGGCATAGGGGTTAATCCTTTGTCTGTAGAGGATATCAAAGATGCAATCAAGATTATTTTACAGAATAATTCAAAGTATGGGAACAAAAATGTTCACTTTGAGGATTTTGACTGGAGTGAAATTGCTGGTAAATATATAGGTATGTATAAAGATATAATAACGAAATAAAATGAGTAAAATATTTATTGGGGGTATTTTGCTTGTTATGGACACAAATAAGAACATAACATGATAGTAATAAAAGATGGTGCAATAGGTATACGTACATTCATAACAGCACGTCATGATGTTGAAATAGGTGAAGGAGCTATAATTGGTGCAATGGCATTGGTTAATAAATCAGTCCCTGCAGGAACTGCCGTAGTGGAAGTCTCTTGCAGGGTGATAAATGAAAATAAAGGATGTTAAGACATATCCAAAGCAGTTTTATAAATATACGTTTTCAAGAAAACTAAAGAATGGTATTTCCGTCCGCACAAGTGGTCGCAGATAGCGATATGGTGCGATACCATCGGACGGAACAAGATAAAATAACTGTAGCTCTATATGTATATAATTGCAAAATGCATCTACAAAGTGGTATACTAAAAATTGAGCTATAACGGAAAATATAAATATTGTAGAATGATTTTTACATCAAATACCTTTACATATAAAGATTTGGAATCATCCAAGTATCCATTTCGTCCGCTTTCACATATTGCGGATGTTGTGTCTGGTATCTTTACAAGGTCCAGTAAAGTATTTGTGCTTGATTTTTATAAGCGCGATTCTTTTACATTTATAGGCTATTCTCGATGTTTAAGAGAGAAAATAATAATAGAAACGGATGTTGTCATGTCTTTTTTGAGGAACAATGCCGACATTGCATTCTGTGGTTTAGGACCAGAAGCAGTGGAGAGAGGTATTATATTATTTGAATCAAAAGATATTGACGATTTTAATAATAGTATAGACGCATCCTTTCTTGATAGTCACCCATATTTGAATGATTATATAAAGCAAATCACTCCTAATATTATAGGATTAAGAAGTAAAGAAATATGTAAATCCGTAAACATTCTAAATCGAAAGCAATCAGAAATATTCGCCCAAAACAAGCATATCTTAGCAATTAAGGATAAATGGTGTCAATCGTTTTATGACGAAAAGGGTAATTACGCCATACCGAAAGAAATGTATGGCATTAGTATGAAAGCCAGTATTCTTCCTCCTAAGGCGCTTACTGCAATATTCAATTCGGCTCTATTTAGTTACTTGCGGTTACACAATGAGTTCGATAATTCAAGTCTTCGCAATTCAAGATATGAATCAATACTAAATTTTCCTATTCCAACATATAGCTTAAACCAAACGTTGATTGTTGCATTGGAGCGAATTGTTGATAGTTTGATATGGAGTAAAAAACATAAAGAGCAATCCATGTCAACAAATCGTATGGAAAGATACCTTTATCAAATGCTTGACATGATGATATTCGAGTTGTATCTTCCAGAATATGTACAAGAAAGGAACATTTCTATATCTGATGATCTGCAAAATAGCATTCTTGTAAATAATAGTATTAACACGTCCAGCGATGTTTCAGAAGTATATAGTTGGTTTATGAGCGCCAACAATAAGGTTCGTCAGAAACTAATGCTACTTGATACAAGAAGTCCCGAATTATTATATCCAATATACACGTTTCTAATAAGATGAGTAAGATAAAAACATTACATATCAATAACTTCAAGTTTTTTAGGAATTCTAAACCTCTTGACTTGGATAGTAAACATTTGCTTCTTTATGGAGAAAATGGCAATGGCAAAAGTTCTGTGTATTATGGATTGTACACTTTACTTGAAGCAGCAACAAAGCAAACAAAGTCTGTACAAAAGTACTTTGACCCAGAAAATGATCAGTCATTGGTTAATATCTATGCAGACACTACGCAAGGTAAAGAGAACACAGGCTCATATATACAGATTACTGATGATGCTGCTCATACATACCGATTGTCGTTTACCGACCTTGATTGTATAGCAGACAATAATCTCTTGGAGTCAAACCGGGCTTCAGACTTTATGAACTATGTGTCTTTGTTTCAATTTCAGATGTTTCGCAATAGTGAGGTTTCTGATTTGCGAGATGTGTTTCTGAAATCTATTCTACCTTCCGTATCATTTCCCAAAATAAAATATCTGGACAGAGAATTAAAGGGGGCTATAGAGATATACAACGCATATAAAGAAGAGCCAGTAAAGGTTGTAAATCCTAAAGGAGACATTATTCTTGCCTATAAAAATAGTCCTGAATATAAAGAGTATATAGGATTGGAGGCACACTTTAATGCACAAATGCACGCTCTCATTGATTTTATCAATAATAACATTAATGATAAAATAAAGGAGTTTAATTACGACTTTAAAGTATGTTTGGAATATCAGGAGGCAAGTCATTATAAAAAAGACAAGGTTACAGATTTTACAGAGTTTCGCATAATTCTGCGACTAATAGAGTATAATGGGAAGTCTGTCAACATAGAGCATCCTAATACATTTCTTAATGAAGCCCGTATGGCAGCTCTTGCTTTCTCTATTCGTTGGGCTGTGCTTGATTACCGTCTTCAACAAGATGTAGCACCTGATGCCTTGAAGGTGCTTGTGCTTGATGATATAATGATAAGTCTTGATATGGCCAATCGTGAGAAACTAATTGATATTATTATTAACAAACTTGCTCCACAGTACCAGATACTCTTTTTCACTCATGACAAGCATATTTTTGAAAGTATGAAACATGAGTTGATGCGTGTTTATTATATAAATAAGGAAGAAGAACTGCAAGAAACAGATTGGTTTGTACAAGAGATGTATGATATAGAAAAAGCAGGTGTTCATGAGCCTATTTTTCAACCCACTCAATCTAATTATGCCCGTGCACTTAGGTATTTTCGTGGAGAAGACTGTCTTGTGGATAATATAGCCAGTGGCAATGCTATACGCCAGGCAATAGAAGGGGCTTTCAAGGATTTGTTTCGTAAGGCAAATATTGTGAGAAATGCCAATGGAGATCCTATAGAAATATCATCTCTAATGATTTATAATTGTATTGATATAGCCCGTAGCAATCGTGAACACCTTGGACTATCACATGAGTTTATGAACAAAATTGATGGGTTGAGGGAATGTTTATTCAATCCAGCTTCCCATGACAATCCGGGGCGTAACTTCTATCGTCAGGAACTCAAAGAGGCATTTGAAGTATGTGAAACACTTTTCAAGTGCGACCAGCGTATTGTTGTACCTAAAGGGAGTGAGGTGAAATTCTCAATAATACCAACTGATGGTGTACATCACGAATATACTGTCAGACTCAAGCAAGATCTCATAGCTTACAAACTTGTTGACAGTATTACTTATCAATACTACTGGCATCAAGGTGTTTTTTATATTACTGATAGTACAGATCCTAAAATTCAAGATTGTCAAATAAAAAAACATACTTTAGAACAAGTGTATTATGAATCATATGATATCTTTAAAAAGCAAGGTAAATATGATAAGGGGAATATTATAAACATCTTGGATGCCGTAACATATAACGGTAGAACTCTTCGAGAATTATTGGTTATTTGAGACGGTGTTACTGATACAGTTAACCCACTGAAGATAGTGGGCACGCTGTATGGGTATTCGTGGTAATTATGTTTGCAAACGTTAATATTTGTGTCACGATACATAACCACAGTTAATAATTGTGTATATTTTTGTTTTCTTGAAATTAAATTATTATGCCTTGAGATTTAAAAGCTATCTTTGTATAGATAAAATGTTCACACAAATAACCACATATTATGAAGCCATACAATATTAATACTGTTGCAGACTATATTATTTTACGACTTACTTCAGATGAGGAGAATACACTCATAAATCTGAAGTTACAGAAGTTGTTGTATTATCTGCAGGCTTGGTCGTTAGGTATAAATAACGAACGATTCTTGAATTGTAAGTTTGAAGCATGGGTTCATGGACCTGTCAGCAGAGAACTGTATAATAGATTTAGAGCAAGTAAAACTCTATATTCGTTTATATCAAAAGATGATGTTGACAAAAATGAAACATCGTATTTGGATATTTGCGAAGAGGATAAAGCTTTTATCAATTATATCCTTGACAATTATGCTGGTTTTTCGGGAACTGAATTGGAAGCAATGACTCATAAGGAATGGCCATGGATAGAAGCAAGACATGGTTTTGGTCCTATGGAAAGCTGCAACGAGGTTATATCAGAGAATACTATGAGAGATTTCTATGGCAAAAAATGGAGCGAAATCAACAGCTAAATTGAATAAATCTCTAGTTGATAAGGAACCAAGATCGGCAAGGTCTTTAATTCCTAAAGAAGAGAATAATATGCCGTACTTAACCTTCTCCTTCAGATACTGTACGCAGCAAGAATACTTTGGTGTTAAAGGAGAAGATGCAGCATGGTTTGCGAACCTACAACAACGTTTAAAGGATTTAAGCGGAAAAACAGGAGCTATTCTTGAAAATAAAATAGAGAGAGATGCCTATAGGTTGCATCCGATAAATTGGAATGCACGTAATTGTCCTATTAAGAAAGAAGATTTACTCTCTGTACCTAATAAAATACGCGACAATAAGGAAGAGGACTTTTTCTGGCAGTTCCAGTTGTCGAAGGGAACAGGACGTGTTGTTGGCTTCTTTGATCAAACGAATAGTATTTTTTATATTGTACTGCTTGACCCTAAACATAATATACAGCCATCAAGAGATTATGGATATGCGGTAGATGACACTGAAATTGCGATTACTGAGTTTGAAAGATTGCAAATGAGACTCGCAAATGCAGGAACTTCAATATCAAGATGCAAACACTATGAAGATTGTCCTGTGACTGATATCTGTGAAGAATATAATAATTCTAACATGTTTTTTGTGGAACTTGACAAAGAATTGAGAGATGTATATGAAAAGATAGCTACAAAAGGAGATATTTGTCAAGAGTTTGAAGACTTTCTTATGGACAAATATTTTAAAGAATAACAATATATCCCCACCCGAGTGGCGGCACTAAGCGCAGAGCGATACTGCGGTGGGGAACTTCACTTTGATTTTATTTTTATTACGACATGCTGTATGGGCTTTTATGCTCATACGGCAGCATATTGTATTCTTTTATATTCAAGCAAAAATTTATTATGCAAGACTACGGATTGGTGTCGATCATCACTCCCACTTGGGCGTGTGCAGACTTTATTGCTGAAACAATCAAGAGTATTCAATGTCAGACTTACCATAAATGGGAACTTCTTATTCAAGACGATTGCTCTAAGGACAATACGTTGGAAGTTGTTAAGCCGTTTGTGGAGGCTGACAACCGAATAAAGTATGAATGTAATCCTAAGAACTCTGGGGCTGCAATAACCCGAAACAATGCTTTGCACAGGGCAAAGGGTAGGTGGATAGCCTTCCTTGACTCGGATGACTTGTGGAGTGAGGATAAGTTGGAGAAGCAACTGAGATTTATGGTAAAGAATGGTTATCATTTCTCGTATACCGGTTATGAGGAGATGGATGAAGACTCGAATATTACTGGTGTAAGACTTTCGGGTCCTCAGCATGTGACAAAGTTGGGTATGTTCAGCTTCTGTTGGCCGGGATGCTTGACGGTGATGTATGATAGAGAGCATGTTGGATTGCTACAGATTGCTGATATCAAGAAGAATAACGACTATGCCATGTGGCTTAAGGTGATACAGAAGGCTGACTGTTATCTGCTGGACGAATGTCTTTCAAGATACAGACGTGGCAGAAAGGGCAGTGTGTCTACTCATGGATATGGCACAATGATACGTTGGCATTACAAATTATGGTATGAGGCTATGGGCATGAATGCTGTGGCAAGTCTGTTTTGGACGGGAATGAATTTGGTTTGTGGCGTATACAAGAAATTGCGATATGTAAAACACGTTGCCATAGAAGATGAAACACGTTGAGGATATTCTATTTAAGTTGATAGCCGCAGGACTGGGTACTTGTGACAGAGCCAGTTTGCCGAAGGATGTAGATTGGAGAAGTGTTTTTAAGTTGGCAAACCAACAAGGTGTTGGAGCAGTCTGTTTGGATGGAATGCAAAAATTAAATTGGAATATTGCTGAACCAAAAACTATAAAAATCCAATGGATAGGCACAGCCTTGAAGCAAGAACGGCAATATAATGCTCAATGGCAAGCAGCGGTATCGTTAGCGAAAATATGGCATGATATTGGTTTGCAAATCTATGTGATGAAAGGATTTGTGTTAGCTGAAATGTATCCTCGTCCAGCAAGTAGGTATTCATGTGACATGGATTGTTTTTTAATGAAACGGCATGAATGGAATGGAGAAAAAGGGGACGAAGTTGTAGAAGACAAAGGCATTGAAATTGACAGAAGTTATTACAAAAATTCCAAGTTTTGTTTTAAGGGATTGACGGTTGAAAACCATCGGTATCTCTTGCCTGTTAAGGGTTCATCAAAGGCTAAACGACTTGAGCGATGGTTACGGACAAAAATAGAGACAGCAGAACCAGTATATATAGGAAACACATTTCTGCAAACACCATCAGCGTTGTTTAATTCCGTATATATACTGGCCCATGCGCAGGAACATTTTTTTGAGGAAAGAATATCCTTAAAGCACGTATGCGATTGGGCTATGGTGCTGAATACTTATGCCAATATATTAGATTGGGAGCAATGGAAACAGATTTGCGAGGACTATGGAATGTTGTCGTTTGGTTGCGCCTTGAGCCGTTTGGCAAATAAAATATGTGGGGTAAAAATTCCTTTTGAATGCGAATGGGATGATGAGACTGACAGCCAATTGCTTGATGACGTACTTTATAGGACAACAAGTGATAGCGTTCAGCGCTCAAACTGGCAAGTGAGGATAGACTTGGTGAAAAGCATATTCAAGAATCGTTGGAAATATAGAATGTTCTCCAATACAAACTTCCTGATGTTTTGCGGAAGACGCGTATGGGGGTATTTGTTTGACAAGAATTTAGGCTAAAACTTTTATGAAACTCAAAAGACTCTTTGATATTGTTGCATCCTTTTTGGGATTGCTTTTAATTTGGTGGATATTCCCTATAGTTGCGTTTTTAATCCACAGAAAGATGCCTGGTGGACCTGCTTTCTTTTGCCAGAAGCGTGTTGGCAAGGATGGTAAGTTGTTTACCTGTCATAAGTTCCGCTCTATGACGGTGAAGCATAGTGGCTCTTCTGTGTCTGTAGCTGGTGATAGCAGAATTACTCCGTTTGGGGCTAAACTGCGTCATTATAAGATTGATGAGTTGCCAGAGCTGTGGGATGTGCTTATAGGTAACATGAGTTTTGTGGGTCCGCGTCCTGATGTGCCTGGATATGCAGACAAATTGCAAGGTGACGACCGAGATGTGTTGAAGTTGCGTCCTGGCATTACTGGTCCTGCTACTCTGAAGTACAGATTGGAGGATGAGATGATTTCGGAATATGTGGCTAAGTGTCAGGCAGAAGGTGACAAACGCCCGATGCAGGAGATTGCTACTGAGTATAACGATAACGTAATCTATCCTGATAAAGTACGTCTAAACTGTTACTATTACCGTCACTACTCGTTCTGGAAGGATATAGAAATGATATTTGCTACTGTGCTCGGATTTAAGGTACAGTTTGCTGGTGAGGAAGTGTAAATGCTTTCTTGTCATAATCATTT
>ULNA01019182.1_pt1 | contig 15949 bp, 23 predicted proteins | sample 1951801 | NCBI WGS metagenome assembly ULNA01 (sample SAMEA4835565, study PRJEB28245) | human gut metagenome | biome: gut microbiome; material: fecal sample | place: Denmark | collected 2008
TCATGTACATTTATCATTATCTGTTGTATAATAATTATAGAAGTTAAGAGAAAGGCAAAAAAAGGGTAGGAGGATTTAAAATGAATAAGATTAAGGCATTTTTACTTTTTGCAGAAAATTTAACAGGAGCCCCAAAAGAGCAAATAAAGGTTATTGAATTTCAAGTCGAACAAAGCACAGGGCTTTTTTCTGGGCTAATTGAGATCGATGGTTATACTGAATATATTCATGAGTATCATAATTAACTGTCAGTAGAAAGTTTTAACGAAGACACAATTTATTTAAAAGGAGGATTTTAAAATGATGAAAGCAGAGATAGTATATTACAAAGAAGAGGACAACAAGTTTTACGGATTTTATTTTAACAGACATTTTACACCGTGTAGTTTTAGAATTGAGGAAGATATTAGAGAATTTTTATTAGTAGCCGGCTATGAAGTATCACCAACAACAAGAGAAGTTGATTTTGATACACACATGGAAGCATCAAGAGAATGTAACAAATTAGCATCTGAGCACTGGGGTTATGATGATCGACTCGATATGGTAGAAATAATGATAAGAAAGCTAATGATTTTAAAAGAACTCACTTATGGAACACCTAAAGAAGACACTTACAAATCAGCGATTTTTATGTCAATAGACGAACTAGAAGAAGAAGTTAATTACTGGAAAATGTTATACAAATTAACGAAAGTAGGTGGAATTTAATGGTACTAGTAAAAGAAATTTTAGTAATGAATAACGCATGGGATTTAAACACCATAATTACAATCTATCACACCTTTGAGGGAGAATTAGTAGTTTTAAAAAAAGACGCGCTATATAAATTAATACGAGGAAGACCAGCTGAATTAGAATATAGAGTTAAATTTTTTAATGAAGTTTCAATCAACGTCTGTTTACCAGAATATTAATTGTGAAGGAGGGGCGACATGAAAGTTACTAAATGCAAGGGCGAAGGACAGGGGAGTTGCAAAAGATGTTCTGATAACGGGAAATGGAACAGAATGTGGATGTGCTTTTTGTATGAAATACAAGGTATGGACGGTTGCTATTGTTTTGATTGTGTGAAAGAAATCGAAAAAGAAAAAATTAAATTAACATATAGTGGGTGACGGGCATCCCGCTGGGTGCAGAGAGGTTCGAGTCCTCGAACGGATTGGTTCGACTCCAACTCGTGCATGGGGCAAAACCCAGTATATTAAAATTAAGGAGAAGTAATACTATGATATATCCTGCACATTTAGATTCAAAAATACCATCTTATACTAAAGGTAAAAAAAAATTATGTAAGAAAAAGATACAAGAAATCTTGTACAAATACGAGTATGACGAAGATTTTATTGAAAATATTGATGATAATTTTTGTCAAGGATTTGGAGTTGCAAAAGATATTATTTTTATTTTTTTAAAGGAAGAATATTGGAAACAACGGGAAATGGATAAACCTTAAAATTAACATTTAGCAAAGCAAGTTTGTCTCACAGATTAAAGCATAGCGCATTGTCCTATAACAAATAACAGATGTTTAATTTAAACCGTAAAAAGGAGGTAAATATGTTAGAAGTATTTGTAGAAGCATTTGAAATCGCAAAAGCTTTAATGATTATGATTTTAGGCTTATTAACCGTGTTTGCTATAACGACACTAGTAATAGTTATAGTGAAAGAAATTTATGATGAAATTAAAGGGAGGTGGAAATCATGAAACCAGCAAACGCAGAAAGAAGGTATAAAATAATGTTTACCAAACAGATGAATGGTAGTTTTACTACAAGAATGTCTGTACCTTATGATCTATTAAGAGACATAGGTATAACTCCATCTGATAAAGATGTGAAACTAGAGAGGGTAGAAAAAGGTATTTTAATAAGAAAGGCGTAAATCATGAAAATATCAAAAATAGCTATGTTAATAAGCGATCCAGAAGTAATAATAGAAGATAATGAGGGTATGTTTCAGATTGTCACACGTGACACATTATTTAGGTACTATTGTTTAAATGACATTGAATCAATATCGGTTGGACACGATATTTATGAAAAAGATTACTTAAAAATAACCGTGAAGGAGAGGATCTGGTCATGAAATTAAAAAATCTATTAAAACACTGTTTAAACAGTAAGTGCATTATTTACAGAGGGAATGAAGCTGGAGTAAAGTACGAAAAAACAGATATACCAAAGGAGTGGTACGCCGAGAAAGTTGACGTGTGGTGGGCGGGTATAAGTGACGATTGTTAATGTGTGGTGGTACAAATGGAGGAGATTAATTATGACAATTAGAAAACAGTATAACAAAGTCCGTAGAAATTACCTAGCTAGAGTAAGAGCGCTTGAAAAACAAGGTTACCAAGTCGAGCGTATAGCAATTCCAAAGAATCCAACAAGGGCATCAATTTCAAGACTCCAAAAACAGACTTCCGCAAATTTAAAGCAGAAATCAGCCTTTATAGACGTTTTTACAGGCGAAATATTAGAGCCTAAAGGAAAGTCAGAACGAAAGAAATTTGAGAAAAGAAACCGTAAAAATACTGCATTCATGCAAGATATATCAAAGCAGATGGGTAAGCCCCTGGATGTAGTAATACAGTCAATACCAACAGAAGTAGATCTAACAATAGATAATTTTTATGACTCAATAGATAGCTTTATTCCTCCCTTGCAATCATTTATAAAGGCAAAAATAGATGAATTGTTGGGAGATAATTCGCCGGAGCGAAGACAGGCATTAGAAAAGGCCTTGAAGGAAAATCCAGAATATGTTCCAACACCTGATCAATCTTCGCAATCTTCTATAGCATACAAATTTACAGCTTTGGCTGACGCATTGCGATTGAATCTACAGGAAATACAAAAGATTCAAGAACTAGCCGGAACAGATGGAATAGAAATGGAATAAGCAGGTGATATAATGTCTCGTAAGAAAAGTAACGTATTTTTTTGGGCGTGTGATTTCGAAACTACGGTGTGGGGGGATGAGATAGAAAGACAAAAAGGCATAAAACAAAACCACACAGAAGTATGGAGTGCGGCGTCTGTTAAATTATATGATAATACAGAGACAGTTATTGTTGACCATAGTATACGAGATTTCTTAGCTAGATTCTTAAATTCTGAATCTAATGATATACTATACTTTCACAATTTATCATTTGACGGGTCATTTATAGTCGATTTTTTATTACGAGAAGGCTATAAATTCACAAACGAAAGAGATAAATGTATGCCGAATAAAACTTTCAGGGCATCAATATCTCAGATGGGTGCATGGTATTTTATTAAGATCAGAAAAGGACATAAGTTATTAGAAATAAGAAACTCGTTGAAATTGATACCATCCAGTCTTAAAAGGATAGCGCAATCATTTAAAACAAAGCATCAAAAATTAGACATGGTGTATGAAGGAGACAGACACGCTTACTGTGAGATAACAGAAGAGGAATTAAAATATATTGAGAATGACGTTTTGGTTTTAAAGGAAGCCTTAGAAAAGATGTTTGACGAAGGACATGACAAATTAACAATCGGATCGTGCTGTCTTGCAGAATTTAAAGGAGGTTTTACGACTAAAGAATACAACACGTATTTCCCGGACTTAAGAGAATACCCTTCTGATTCTGAAGACTCTAACGTGTGGGAATACGTACATAAATCTTACCACGGGGGATGGTGTTATGTTAATCCTGACTATGCACATCAAATAATCGAGGAAGGAACGGTATATGACGTAAACTCGCTATACCCCTCCATGATGCACTCGATGTCTGGAAACAGGTATCCTGTTGGAGGACCTACGATGTTTTCGGGCGCACCACCCGAAGATATTGCTCGTAATGAAAGATACTACTATTTTATAAGGTTCCGCTGTCGTTTTAGTTTAAAACCAAGATGTCTACCATGGATTCATATACGTAAAAGCAACTTATATAAAGCTAACGAAAATTTAATATCCTCAGACGTGAGAAAAAACGGGAAGTATAGTAGATACTATTTAGATGACGAGGGAAACATACAAGATACAGCTGTAGAATTGACGTTGACTTGTAAAGACTGGGAGTTATTCCAGGAGACGTACTACATTGAAGACTTAGAGATATTAGACGGTTGCTATTTTCACACAGTCATTGGCATCTTTGATGATTATATTAATTACTACAAAGAGTTGAAAATGAGAAGCAAAGGTTTCCAGAGAGAAATGGCAAAGCTGTTTTTAAACAATCTATACGGTAAAATGGCGATGAGTGATGATAGCTCATACAAAGAGCCTTACTTAGACGCTGATACGGACGTCGTTAAGTTTATAACGCACAACGAAAATGAAAAGAGAGTAGGATACATACCAATAGGGTCGGCAATCACATCCTACGCAATGAACTTTACAATAAGAGCCGCCATGAAAAACTATGACAGATTTTGCTATGCTGACACCGACTCTATACACCTCAAAGGATACGAGGATGCAGAAGGAGTCACCGTCCACCAACACGAATTCTGCTGTTGGGACAACGAATTAAAGTTTAACATGGGGTACTACGAGCGTCAAAAAGTGTACGCGGAAAACGTCATTGAAGAAGGGGGGAGACCGTGTAAACCAACTTTATTAATAAAATGCGCTGGCATGTCACAATCAGCAAAAGACCAGTTTATTTCGGAGGGGCTGTCGATAGACGAACTGTCCGTAGGCCTAGAGTTGGAAGACTCAAACCTTAAAGCAACACGTATAAAAGGAGGGATACTACTCAGAAAAAGTTCATTTAAATTACGAAAAGCCCTTGACAAAAAGGTTAAAATACCTTATAATTAACATATAGAGAAGTTAGTTAACTATAAAAATTAAGAAGGAGGAAGAAAGTATGTTTACAAGAACAATTGTTGACGCAGTAGTCGAATATGACGTTATTGCAAAAGTTGAGGGGGCAATCGTAACTGAGTGTAGAACACAGCAGATCGGAAAATGCTCTAGCAAAGAGAAAGCAGAATTGATTTTGTCAAAGCAGAACAAAGGCGCATTAATTGACATCAAGTCAATTAGTTACGTAAGGACAACTTACGGACAGGAAGAAGCAGATTTTTTCAACACAGCAAAAGTGATCAGAACTGAAGAAGTTAACGAAGACTAAAAACAAAAAAATTAAAAGGAGACAACCATGAAAGAATTTATTAAAATTACAGGAACCGTATCATTTATCGGAGTACAGGATGGAACAAACAATATACTCATCGACATAACAGAGGAGCAGGCAAAGAAAGTTTTAGGGGTATGTGGGGATTACTCGGGATACGAATCGACACCCATTAAAATAGCAAAAGACGGCTCTTACAAATTTAAAGCTCACAGTAATTTTGATATTGATGTGTATGATAATAACGATGAATCAGAACTGGCGTTTAATGAAATTGGTAAGGATTCAAAAGTTTCTATATTTGCAACTCTTAAAGACGGTGAATTTAAAAGAAAAAAATATATCACAGCATATCTTAAGAGTGTGAATATTTTAGACTATAAAGAGTATGTTAAATACAATCCGTTCGAGGACGACAGTCAAGAGGAAATTTAACGGCATTGTATAGCAATGTACAAGGGCAGTGGAATGGTATTGTGTGGTGGTCACACGGCAGTCCACTGCCATTTTATTATAGGAGGTGCAGTATGGGTAGTCAGTATTACTCATGTAAATATTTACTAACTTTAAAAGATTGTAACGGGAAACTACCAGACATATATATATCCGATGGAAATAGGACTGCTGGAAAATCTGTATCTTGGAAGTCACTTTTAGTTGACCGGTTTTTAAAAGGGAAGGATATAAACCAGTTTATACTGGTTTTTAGAAATAAATACGAAATGGCGGACTGCCATTCCACATTTTTTGCAGATATCCAAAGATTATTTTATCAAGGACATGAAATGACTAGCAAAAAAGTCGCTGAGGGCCTTATAATGGAAATGTTCTTAGACGGAGAGACATGTGGTTTTGCGTGCCCGTTGTCTATGGCGACTAAATTAAAAAAGCTAAGCCCATTATTTTCCAGAGTGGGGGCCATGTTTTTTGACGAGTATCAGGATGAAAGCAATAGATACCTATCAGGGGAAGTGGAAAAACTTATGAGCCTGCACACCACTGTGGCTAGAGGGGACGGAAAGCAGAGTAGAAGGGTGCCACTTTATATGGCTTCTAACACTGTGTCAATGCTTAACCCTTATTATAATGCTCTTGGAATTAACAAAATGTTAAAATCTGACACTAAATTTTTACGAGGCGATGGGTGGGTTATGGAAAGGACATATAATGAGTCGGCTAAAAAAGCTTTTGCGGAAGCTGGCTTTAATAGAGCATTTAAAGGGTCTAATTATTTTGCATATGCTTCTGAAAATGTATATCTTAATGACAACAACTCTCTAATTGAACAGCCGCAAGGAATTGCTAAGTATGAGTTATCTGTAAAATACAATGGTTATTGGTATTGTTGCAGAAGATATGATAACATAATGTATGTAGACGAGGGGGCAGATATGACTTACCCTGTACGGATATGTTTTAATGTTGACGATGTAACAGATGATAGAGCTGTTATGGTCGGGAGAAGCCACTATATGGTAATTACTTTGCGTGATTGGTTTTCCAGCGGGCGTATGAGATTCAAAAATTTAAAGTGTAAGAATATGATGCTTGACCTTTTGTCTTACATGTGATATAATTAATGTAGGCACCCGTATAGAGCGGTTTTCTTGACAGTCTCAACATCACCCACGCGGTAAATACGCGGTTGAGCTGAACGGGTTGGGAACCCCTTGAAACTATCTTAACGGTTACTGCCATAAATATCCGGTGTTATATATGTTCTATAACATGTATAACACTGGATTATTTTATTTGTCTTTTTTGCTTTACAAATCTCACAAAATGTGTTATAGTTATTATAGAACAAGTGATGTTGAAAGGAGAATATTGTGAAGAAAAAAGAAGTAGCAGTAAAATTGTTTAGACATTTGTGCGAGCATGACTGGCACGGCTATTCACAATACGGAAGATGGGGCGATGGTGAGGGAACATGCGACGTAGTCATTGAAGGTGTCACTTATAAATTAGAACAAGGGGACAGGGATTGCAGTTCTGCTATAATTTCCGCTTTTGAAGCGGCGGGAATTAGTTGCGGTGGAGCTACTTATACAGGTAACATGAGAGCGTGTATGGTTGGAACCGGTAATTTTATTTGGAAACCTATGTCTTATATAGCTCATGCGGGAGATGTATATCTTAATGAAATTAACCACGCCGCAATGTGCATATCAGCAGTCCCTGATATGCTTGGAGAGTTTTCTATTTCTGAGACGGGGGGCATACACGGGGCTACTGGAGATCAGACTGGTCGTGAGTCTCATATCCATGGGTATTATGACTACCCGTGGGACGGAATCCTACAGTGCGTGAACGAAGAAGTCATCGGGTTTACAGACACTGAAAGAATTTATGTAGTGAAGCCGGGAGATAGCTTGTATAGGATTGCAATATCACATAACACTTGTTGGTATAAAATTGCAAACGATAACGGGTTAGCAAATCCCGATCTCATATATCCTGGTCAAAAATTAATTATAAAGTAGGTGCAAAAGATGAGTGATGTTGTTGTTATAAGTATTGCTTTAGGATTTAACGCTTTTGATATTATTACAGGATTAATAAAAGCTGTTAAATCAGATGAAAAGATTTTAAGCTATAAGCTCAGAAATGGATTATTTAAAAAGGTTGGGTTTGTTTTATGTTATATATTAGCTTGGCTAATTGAATACGCAAGCAATTACATAGATTTGCCAATCAATATTCCACTGGTGTTACCCGTTGTGATATATGTCATTACAACGGAAATTGTGTCAATAATAGAAAATATAGCTAAGATAAACCCTGATATAACACCGACAATTTTAAAGAATATTCTGGGACTAGAAAATAAGGAGTAAAAATGTCTGAATACCAGTTTGGTCAAGAAATATGGAATATATTAAAAGCAGATATACAGAACGAGTACGGGGTAGCTGGTCTTATGGGAAACCTCGTCGCTGAATCCGGTTTGATACCTTACAGGTTGCAAGGAGATTTTAGTGATGGATATATTGACTCTTTAAATTACACTGCGGGTGTTGATAACGGTAGCATTTCGGAAAACGACTTTGTTAATAACGGACCGAATGGTGGAGGTTATGGATTAGCTCAATGGACATATCCTGCACGTAAACAAAATATGTATAATAGGCATATCTCGGAAAACGTGTCAATTGGAGATACAAATTTTACCTGTCAGTTTTTGCTGTGGGAGTTACAAACTAGCTACGGAAGTGTTTATGACACGCTTAAAAACGCAACGTCTATATTGGAGGCTTCCAACGTAGTTTTACACGATTTTGAAAATCCCGCAGAACAAGGGCCAGATGTAGAAACATATAGAGCATCATTAGGACAGGGCGTTTATGACGCGTATACAGGAACCGGTGGATCGTGCTTTACAGATCCAAGGTTAACAGACACAGGTATGGAGGGTAATCCTTATTGGTATGAACTTAACCCATTTTATCAGGCTGGATACGGTCTTCCAAACTGCACAGCTTATTGTTGGGGAAGAAGATATGAGATAACAGGAGACGCACCACAAACTAGCCTTGGTAATGCAGATACTTGGTTCCAGTACGCCGTGTCTGCTGGACAAAGAACAGGCCAAACACCTGAATTGGGTGCAATTGCTTGTTGGCATTATAAAAACGGACACGAATCAGAAGGCGGACATGTGGCAATAGTGGAAGTTATAGAGGGTGATGTGATTACAACCTCGAATAGTGCTTACGGGGGAGCCTATTTTTATACTCAGACTTTAAATCCTCCTTATGAGTGGGCGTCATATACAGTACTAGATGGATTTATTTACCTTGATTGTGCGCCCATTCCCCCGAAACCACAAGCTAAAAAGAATAAAATGCCACTATGGATGTATTTATTCCCGTAAGGGTTTAAATAAATAAAAAGAAAAGGAGAATGTTATGACAGCAAGAGAAGCATTAGACAAATTAACTGCTGGGATGGACAACTTGGTTGACTTTGACGAGGCGTTAGAAGTTTTAAACGACATGGTCAATAGACCAACCGAGCCATTGACGGCGGAAGGTAACAGTATGTGGGAGCAGAGATACAAAGATCTTAGAGCTACCTACGAAAAAAGATGGGGTGAATATACCAGACCCGACACAGTAAAGAGTGTAGTGGGTGAGGCTATTTCTTCAGGATTTACCCGTGAGGGTTCGTACACTGAGCCCATTTCACTGAATGACCTAGACATGCAATTTAACGGATCTACAGAATAGGAGGATAATTATGCCAGCAAATACAGCACCTACAAACGCAAATATACTGAACGCTTTAAGGAGTACGATGTCACTCACGTATCAGGACAGAATTCCAGAAGCAGTGCAGAACAATATTAATGATGTATACCAGAGCATCATGAAATTCCAACCAGGAAGGAACGAGTTGGTATCAGCTCTTGTTAAACAGATTGGGCTTATTACAATTGATTCTTTATTTTTTAACAATCCTCTTACGCGGCTTAAAAAAGACCCCATGCGTTTTGGTAATACGCACGAGGAAATTTTTGTGAACATGATTAAGGGTACTCAGTTTGATAACCGTGCGGGAATCGAAAAAGCCTTTGCAATTTATGAGTCAAATATTATGGCGGCTTACCACCGTGTTAACTTTGACATGCAGTACCCGGTGACTGTGTCATACCGCAACTTACAGGATGCCTTTACAAGTGAGTATGGGATAAGAGATCTCATCACAGCAAAGGTACAACAGTGTTTCTCATCTGCTAACTACGATGAGTATCTAGCTATGAGACAGTTAGCAGAATCAGGTTATACAAAAGGGTATCTTTACCCTGTTAATGTGCCAGCTATCACGGATGAAGCGACTTCAAAGACTTTCCTCGCAAGCGTAAAAGAGTATGTTGGAAACATTGCATTTCCTAACCCTCTTTACAATTTAGCGGGTGCTACTTCATTTTCCAGCCCGAATACATTAGTGTTCATTACAACGCCAAAAGTTAACGCTCAGTTAGGTGTTCAGGCATTGGCATACATGTTCAATGATGATCGCGCGGCATTAAACGTTGAGACTATTATTGTTGACAAATTCACCAACTCTAACATTCAGGGGATTCTGTGTGACATCAGATTTTTCAACGTTCGTGAACAATTTAGAGAGTTTACTGACAATTATAATGGCGCGTCCCTGAATTGGAACTATTTTTACACGGTTGTGGAAATGATCAGCGCGTCTCCTTTCTACCCCTGCGTAGTTTTTACAACCGAGGATGTCAGTGTTACAACTATCACGGGTACTGATATTGCAGACTATGTTAAAGGGTCTGAGTATACATTACAGTATGAGGTAGCAGGTACTTCAGGTAAGTACGTTCCGGCAGAGGTTGATTTTGAGCTGACAGGAAACACAGATGACAATACACTGATTGTCCCGGGTACCAAAACATTAATAATTGGTGCTACTGAAACTGGTACTATGACGATTACTGTGACATCGCGATATGACACCGACGTAGCAGGTGAAATTAAGGTTACACCACCAGCCGGACTCTAAAGGAGGATTAATATGTCAGACGGATTCTATGATCTACCCACACAACGTAACATAGTGCCAACAGCTCCAGCAACCGAAATATACCTGTGTGCAGGTGTGCCATGGGATAACAGCTATGAACATGTGCGTCTGTTTGAAAATGAAACAGAATTAGAGACGTATCTCATAACTAAGTGTCCGTCTGACTCTGAACCTTGGCACATAGTTGGGGCCGCTCCCGTAAGCCTTGGCAAGCCTCTTCGAGTTAGAATGCCTGAAATTGATACACTAATGATGAATGTTAATTACCTTATGTTCTGCAATCATAACTGGTCTAACAGATGGTTCTACGCATTTATAACAGGAATGGAGTGGCTGTCTGACAATTCGTGTGTCGTGACCTTCGAGTTGGATGTGTTTCAATGCTGTGCATATAGAGCTAACTATAACCAATGCTTTACAGTTAGAGAACATGTGCCTAAATCAGAGGATACCTACGGCGCTCATTTAGTGCCTGAAAACCTTGAAACAGGGGAAATAGTGTGCAATCACAGTGATCTTTATGGGTTTGGACCATTGAGCATAGGAATGCTAGTTACAGAAACGCTTGACGGAAAACAGGTTCAAGGTCAATCTATAGGTTCTGTGTATCAAGGAGCCACTGTGACAGTGTTGCAGGATGACGAAGGAGTAACAAAAGAATCATTAGCTAATGGTCTTTTGAGTAATTATAATGATAAGGGTAAAATTGACGCTATTGTCGATGTGTTTATGATACCCGAAATGTGTAGACAACAATCTACGGGGACAGTCACCGTTAACGCAAGACACGCGTTTGGCGGTTATGTCCCAAGAAACAATAAATTATATACTTATCCTTTTTGCTATTGCTTAGTCGATAATAATATTGGTGCTACAGGTATATATAAATTTGAGTTTGATTATAATAAGTCGAATTCGATAACATTTAGTCTTAGAGGAGAGTTATGTCCATTACCTGCTGTTTCTTTAAGAACAGAAAATTATGAAATTAACGGTATCTCATATTTACATGCAATGTCTTATACTGGATTTCCGCAATGCTCTTGGAATAGTGATGTATATAGAGCATGGGCGGCTCAGAATAAAAATACGCTGGCGCTTGAAACTGCTAATAACGCTTTAGCACCAATAAAAGGTGGTATGACAGGAGCAGTCGCTGGCGGATTAACAGGTGGTGCACCGGGAGCTATAGCAGGCGGAATTGCCGGTGTGTTAGGAGGAGCGGTATCAGGGTTTACTAACCAGGCTAAAATAATGGCAAATGCTATGGATAAAGATATTGAGCCGTCTCAGATTCATGGGAAAGTGTCTAGTATAAACCTAAACGCCGCACTCAACAATATGAATTTTAATTTCTATGTGATGTCAGCAACTCCTCAAGTAGCTAAAATAATTGATCAGTTCTTTGATGCGTATGGTTATGCGGTAAATACATTAAAAGTCCCTAATATGAATAGTAGACAAAGTTGGAACTTTGTAAAAACTAGTGGGTGCACTTTTTCTGGAGATATACCGCCAGACATGCTTAGTGGTTTTAGAGCAATATTTGATAGAGGTGTTACATTATGGCACGTGAACGACATCGGTAATTATTCTTTACCCAATCTTTAAAGGAGGCGATATTATGGCAAGTGGAAGAAACAGCGAAGTAGGTAGTAATCCATTCGGCGTGCATCAAAATTTCAAGGGGGGTAATTGTGACGAAATTGAAATGTACTATTTTTATAAATATTACAATCTTTGTGTCACAAGATACGAGTGGATTAATTTGCCTCCTGAAATCCAACCATACTTTATCGAGGACGTGATGTTCTGGCGGGGTAAAGGTCTGATGATTAAAGACCCTGTGGCAACAGAAAACCCGTACGCATTTATGAGGTGTAACTTAACAGGAATGATGGATATATACAATATCCCGGAAGATAGATATGCCTTTGCTAATACAGGGTATTTCCAAGAATACGGGAAAGACGACTCTGTTATTTTATGGGATACACCATTAACTATGCCTAAATTTTACAGCGTAAAAATATATGCTAAGGCAATGGCAAATCTTTGGAATACAAGAGAAATCAATATTTATGCTCAGCGGACACCCTTAGTCGTTGCAATGAGTCAGGAAAATAGACTCAGCTACGAGAACTTTATGACTAAATATCAGCAATACATACCTGTACTCAAAGTGGATGACTACATGAATTTGGATAAAATAAAGGTGCTTAAAACCGATGCGCCTTATTTAGTTGACCAGTTACAACATGAAATGACCGTACTGGAATCAGAATTACTATCGGAGTTGGGAATTGAAAGCAACCCGATAGAAAAGAAAGAACGAGTAGTAACAGGTGAAGTGAATGGCAATGATGGAAAGACTGAAATGTATAGACAAACTGGGCTTATGACACGGAAGCGTTTTTGCGATGAAGTGAATGATCTTTGGGGGTTAAATATTGACGTTCGTTTCAGAAGTAGTCTACCGACACAAGTAAACATGGGTGATGTTATAGCACAGCAATATTCTGGAGGTGAGAGTAATGTATCCAATGTGGGAATATAGTTCAAAAAGTCTTGAACAACCAGAAAAAATAACGACTAGAATCAGTGATATTTTAACTAACCTTGTGTGGCCAGAAAAAATGTCACCTAATGATACTATCACGAGGGCAAGTGATTTATTCTTTGACTTTGCCTTTCCCTGGTACTCAAATGACGGGGTTGGGTTAAAAGAATTTAAAGAATTATTCTTAAGAAAGTACTATATGTATCAAATAGGTCAGGAAACCCCTGCTTTGTTTAAATTTAACTTACAATCACGACTAACAGAATATATGCCGTATTGGGAGGAAATTTATAGAACAACAACTATGCAATACAATCCACTAGTTAATCGTAAAACAACCCGAACTGATAACTCAAAAACCACACAAAATTCCTCGTTAAAAGAAAATACCATCATTAACTTTGATACTCAAAGGACGGGTAGCAACAGCAGTAACCAAGACACACAGTCGATTAATTCAGACAATCCACAGGTGACAGTCGCGTCAAAAGACTACGCCAGTACTATGGATAGGGGTAAATATGCTAGCACTAGCAACACATCTGAAACGGGTGTCGATGTCACGGAAAATAACGTTAATAATACTGGCACCAATAACTCAAACTTCGACGGGATAACCGTCGAGGAGGGCTTTGTCGGAAGTGACATGACTGACAATATTATTAAATATCGTAAAGCAATAACTAATCTCAACTCGGATATCTGCGAAGAAATGAGAGGGTTATTCTTAATGGTATACAACTAATAAAGGAGAACGGATATGATTAATTACACATTACCAGACATAAATATAGGTAATTACAATTTAAAAGCTATATTAAAAGAGCTTAATTGCTGGTGCTTAGGGTGGAAAGGTAACATAAATTCTGTTTACTCCTCAGCCTTGACCCTGGAGGAGCAGGTTGAAAAGCTGTTTGGCATAGTGAAAGCAACCCTAGAAAGTCAGGAAAACATCACAGAAGGGTTCGCATTGTTATATGATTTTGTTGACGAGTTTTACAAAAATTTAGATTTACAAACAGAAGTTAACAATAAATTAAGTGAAATGGCTAATAACGGGGAATTAACAAAAGCACTTTTAATAAACAACAACTACAACTCAATTCAAAAAATGACTACTAGTTTAAAAGTAGTCTGTGCGGGAGACAGCTTAACTGTTGGTGTTGACCCGTCTACAGGGGCGCAGTTCCCAATCACTAACCAGTACCCATACATTTTGCAACAATATTTATCTAAATTTACAAATGCTGTAGTTGTAAACAAGGGAGTAAGTGGAGTAACGACACAGTATCCTTTAGATAACTATACCTCGTTAGTAACCGAAGAATCGCCTGACATAGTAATTTACGAGTACGGTACAAACGATCTTAGACTAAATATTGATTTCAATACCATAATATCTAATATAGAGACGTTTGTTTTAAAGTGTAAAAGTGATAATGTGTACTGTGCAGTTATGCCTATAATAACTTATTATGCGACAAACACAACAAGATTCTCAGAATCTTGGTTACTAAATAAAGAGATAAAAAAGGTGTGTGAATCGCTAAATATACCATTCTTAGACTCACAAGCATATTTAAAAAATCTCTATGAAGGTAATACTTATTACAATTACACACTTCAGCCTGATGGTGTCCACATAAAAGACTATAATATTTTAGCATCTTGTGTAATATCAGGATTATTTAATAACTATATTTACAACGTAGACAACACCGTATTTTCAGGTGTATCTGTAACAAGACAGCCTGGCTTAATAACTACAGCAACAATCTCTGAGTCGGAGAGTGCTAGATATAGGAGATTCCTTATACTAAAAAACGATAGCAAATTTGAGTTCAACTTTGAAACAAAGTCAAAAACATCCTTGCAATTGGTTGTAGCTTCTAATTCACAATCTGGGATTGGTAAATTCAACCTATCGGGTATGGGTGGATTTAACACTAATTTTGAGTTTAACGCCTTCTCCGAAGGATTAGAATTGGAAGAAAAAAGGTCGTTATCAATAGTGTCATTAAAGCCGGGGAGATACACGCTTTCGTTAAACGGAGTTACAAAAGGAGACTCCACCTCTGATGTTTTCTCGTTTTATTTAGAGGCGATAGAATTCAGTTACAGTAGTGAAAATGCTTTAACTGTAGAGCCTAATTATGTTGTTCTTCATAACGGTGACAGTAACCAGTTTTTCACTAACATTAATAACCCTATTTGGAGTCTATCTCCTGTGTCTGGAGGAATCGCTTCATCGACAACAATATCAGAGCAGGGTGTATTATCCGTCGGTCTGAAACAATCTAGCGCAACTATTAATGTAATAGCGTCTGATTCAATTAACTCAGCTGTTGCCAACGTTACAGTAGTATACACAAACCCAGAGGTTAGACCTAGTGGGGTGACTTTGGCACAACCCGCAACACAGCAATTTGCTCTGTATCATAATAATAAAATATTAGACGGAGCTACGTGGGCTGTATTGCCTGGTAGTGTCGGGGTAGCAAGTGTAACAACCATAGATGGTAACGGTCTGTTAACTGTTGGTGAAAATCAAAGTAGCGGAACACTAAAAATTCAAGCCACCTACGATGATGTGGTTAGTGAGACAATCGTCACTATAAAAAGAGCATAAATAGAATATTATAAATTGTGGTCACATTGGGTGGCCACTTTTTTTCTATGTCTTTGTTAAAGTGCGCAGAATGGGGATAACGAAGTACC
>ULNA01027898.1_pt1 | contig 15517 bp, 18 predicted proteins | sample 1951801 | NCBI WGS metagenome assembly ULNA01 (sample SAMEA4835565, study PRJEB28245) | human gut metagenome | biome: gut microbiome; material: fecal sample | place: Denmark | collected 2008
AGGGTGTAAATTATGTGTGAAATGACAATGGATAAAATTAAAGTTATAAGAGAAATGCTTTCGAGTGGGAAAAGAGTATGGGTCGAATTAAACGACAATAGAGTGTATGAAGTAGTATTTGCAAAAGGAATAAAATTTGAAGTAAAACAGCGTGGTGCAAGTACCGTGTTATACATAGGAGAAAAAATTTATAATTGCTGGGTAGGCGAAAGGAAGTGAAAATAAGTATAGTACATAAAAGAAAGAGGGGTACATGCCCCTCTTTAAATTACACTAAACTTGATATTGCACCTGTAATAATAATTGCATTTGTGTCGTGGTACGTTGTTCCACTAACTTTTTTAGTAGCAACGGTTACTCCGTAATCTCCCACATCAGACCGCGTTTTTGTAAATCGCACATTATACGTCCCACCAGCGAAAGGAACTGTGATAACATGTTGCTCATTGTTTAAAATTGGCGAAAAGTTTGTAGTAATAAGCATTGTGCCAATGGCTTCGTCGGTGTCTCCTTTCATGTTAACTAAAAATAAGCCACCACCGTCACCATCTAGTCCATTTATTGAAATCCGACGGTAACTCGTATCCGTCGATGGTATGTGCATTCTTGCCCCATCTTGTACTAAAATATTATCTGCCATTTTAGTGATTTTTGTTTTGTTTTCGTTCACTTTTGTTTCCAATGTTTTTACAGATTCCGACAACTGTACAACGGTTTCCTGCATTGCGTCAACGTCTTTTTTTACCTGCGTTACGTCTGTTGTCAATCCTGCAACGTTAGTAGTAAGTGACGACGTGCTTTCCTGCAAACAACTTATCGCGTTATTAGCACTTTCAATCTGTACCTTAAGTGCGTCAAGTTCTGTTTCTGAAACGCTCGCTTTGCTGTCAATTTGCTTCAAAAGCGAATCAATAGCCACCATTGCACCATTCCAGTCTAAAAGCCATGCGGGTTTGTCGGTTGCTATAAAAATAGGTAAGCCATAATTATCTGTACCGTTGCTAGCGTTTACCTTTCCAATTTGCACTCCCACAACACTTTTCATATTTTTTTCACTCATATTTTACAACCTCCTATTTTGTAGCCTGCGCAGTTGCCGTATAGGCACGCAATGTAATTTTATTGTTTCCAGAAATTGACACGTTCAACGTTTTTGAATCACCAGAACCGCTATAAGTAACAGCCACCGTATAAGATTCTGCTGTGTTATTAGGTGTCAAAATTGTTTTTGTTTCAACTCCGAAAGTACCTGAACTTTCGGCACTAGTTTCGCCGGAAATGAAAACAGGTGGTAATGCCATTTTTGGAGCGTTGCTAGTGCGATAATCAGCATATACAACTACTGAAATATTTTTTAGTGAATAATCTGCGGTCAAATCTTTAAGCGTTGCAGGAAGAATACCACTTTCATTCAAACAATGTAAAACGTTGGCGCGTGTTTTTAACGGCTGTACATCCTGCTCCAAGTTTGAAAGCCTTGACGTTGTCAATCCAATCGCCCTTGAATTTTGCTGGATGTCGTCTGTATTTTTGTTTACCATATTTGTCAAAGAACTCAAACCGCCCTCAATAGGTGGTATAGTATTGTTTGTTATATTTTCCACGCTTGAATTAAGTTCTGTCAACTTTTGCGTTGTCTGCTGGTTAATAATATCCTGTGCATTTTTATTGGCATTTACAATTTTTGTTAAAGAATCCAGTCCACCTTCAATAGGTGGGATAACATTATTTGTAAGGTTATCCAGTTCGGTGTTTATAGTGTTTATAGCCTCCTGCAATTGTAATACTAATCTGTTTTGTGCCTGTAAGTCATTGATAACCGTGTTATATTTACTTTCAAGTTTATTTGTTTTACCCTCCAAAGTAACGACGCGGTTAGTCAAAGCGGTATTGTATGCCTGGATTTCTTCGATTATATTATTTATTTTAGCAATATTAGCATTTGCCGTTGTAATCAAATTTTTGTTTGCTTCTTCACTTGTTGAAATCTCTTTGATAACGGTGTCAAGTTCCGTCATTGCACCGTTCCAATCTACAAGCCATGATGGCTTGTCGGTGCCAATAAAAATAGGCAATCCATAGTTAGGAGTGCTATTTGTTGCGTTAAAATCCATAATTTTTATACCTCCATTTTATAAATTATTTATTGAATCTGCGTAATAATTTACGCGTAATTCATACATCACTAAATTGTCATTTGAAACATAACTTTCATGGCTCAAATCTGTGTAAGATAGTGAGTTTGCTGTACAGTCTCCAAAATTAAAAGTATTATCTTTGCCATTGTCAGCAAGTCCAATTTTAACATGCCTTGAATAGGCAACTTGCTTTTCGTTGTTGCACGTAAAGTCTGTCACATCAAATTCCTCTGCTTCTCCTGTTGTTAAGTCGTTAACAATATTTATTTGTTCTTTCTTTCCTTTTCTTCCAATTATCAAACTGAAAGAAATGATATCGGAATTTCCAATATTGTTTAAAGTTTCCCATGCGGAATTTGTTGCACCCTGCGTAGTGTTCTCATTTTCTTTTTTCCAAACTGTAGAAGTGCTGATATACCTACGATTTTTTAAATCAAAGTCACCATCTTGTTTTGTTGGATTTATATTAAAAAACTCGTATTCTTTAGCGGTGTAATTTGAAGTATCCATATTCTGTGCCGTGCTTGTTTTTTCGTCAAAATATTTTGACGTGTCAGCATTCCAGCGTGCTCGCTCTATAAGCTCATATAGTACTTTTGGCATGTTTTCTTTTTTTCCAGTAAACGGCGAAAAGATTTTGCTTAAACTTTCGGAAAAAATGAAACCGCTGTACACGTCAAAAGCGTGTGCTTCTAACTCCATTTTGTCATACTGTTCCGCTGTCATTTCCATTTTGTCATATGAAATAGAAAGCACACCCAACTCGCGGAGATATTCATAAAAAGAGTTGAAAGTGTCTTGCACGTTACTTTTGACCCCTAACACAGCATTGTAAACTTTTGGAAAATCTTTCACAACGTTTTCAATTTTGTTGTTCAAAAATTCGTCCTGTGCTTCTCTTTTTATGCTTTCAACACCTACTTTATTATCTGTATATTTTATTTGACGTTTTTCTGCGTTAAAAATCTGTGTATCAATATAATTTTTTAATTCCTTAATTTTGTTATTTGTTTTTAAAATTTCGCTGTCAATGTAAGCATACAAATCATGTACTTTTTTGTCTGTTTCTTTTTCAAGTCTTGAAATTTCTTTTTCAAAATCTGAAACAAAAGCGAGTAATGTTTTTTCAAGTGCGGAAATTTCTTTTTCAATGTCCAACCTTAATTTTTTTATTTGTTCATCGGTGTAATTGTTTACATCGTTAGAAAGATTGTTAACTTGCTCAACCAATTCGTTTATTTTCTTCATTATTTGAGCGAGATTATCCTCATACGTTAAAGTATCGGAATATATCCCTGGGATTGTAAGTGGTGCAATCGGTGGAAGCCAACCACCGCAACCGTAACCGTACATAACACGTGCCTCCATTCTACCATAGCCCCATAAATAGGGTTTCTAAATTATCAATAACCAGCATGTCAATATTTAGGAATGTACTTCGGAATTTCATAAGCATTTCGCTATATGTTTCTGTGCCTTGTTTACCGAAAACACTTTCTATATAATCGTCGATATTGTCTATCTTTGTTGTGTTATCTGTTTTTCCTAAAATATTGCTCGTTAAAATCGTCACATTTTTTATATTTTCGTTGCCGTCTAAAACGTTCTTTTTGTTGTCGTTACTTGTTTCGAAAGTGTTTTCTGTATTGTTTGAAGTCAAGTTTTTGTCATTTTCTCCACTTTCGTGGTCTGTATCTTCTCCAGTTTTTGAATCTGTATTAGTCCCACTCTTTATTAAAACATCAGAACCGCCAAGCGTTATTGTTTCATTTCCAGTTTTTGTTAGTGCTGTACTTCCTGTATTTTTGTCTGCGCGATTTTCGAAAGTTTTAACTGAATCGCTTTCACTTTTCGGTGTGACTGTCGCGGTAACATTTGTCAAATATTTTCCTGCTTTTATATTTTCGATTGTTCCTTGCGGTGTATCGCTGTACTTTGTTATGCTTTCAAATTCTTCGGGCACAATGTTTTTTGTAGTCTCTTTACCCTCATAACTGGTAGTCGTGTTTATTGTTGTTTCATCGGTTGTATTGTGTGTCTGCGTTTCTGTCTTTCCATATTTTTGTGTATTTTCTTCTCCGAATTCGTGTTGATTTTGCGAATCATAAACATGTGCCGTATTTTTTCCAAATTTTTCTTTTTCGTCTTGTTTGTAATCTGTTGTGGCGGTTGTGTTTCGGTCAAGTCTATTTGTTTCTGTGTCTGTGTTGTCCGTTTTTCTATGTCCAGAAAAATCTGTGTTGCTACTTGTGTCAGTTTTTTGTAAACCGTCAAGAACGTTTTTGCCGTCAAAAGTTCGCTTGCTTTTAACCGAATATTGTGTGTTTTTTAGCGGGTCAAATTTTAACAATTCTGACTGGTATAACTGGTTGTAGTATGGCATTATTTCCGCCATTTTTGTGTTCAACTTCAATTTCCAAAGACCAACGGTTTCAAACCCTATCTCACGCGTGTAATAATGGCGTAAGATTTTCGGAAATAAAACATTTTTATAACTTTCGTCAAAAAATGGGATATAGTCCTCAAATATTTTAGGGTACGCAACCCTAATAAGTCGCTCCACATCACCAAACACTTGAATTTTGTTCTGTTCCGCGATTGACTGACATATCCTGCGCACCTCCACTGTATAGGTTGACATTGTTAACACCTCCGTCCTTAAATTCTACGGATATGTTTAGCCCAAACATATCATTTATTTGTTCGCACGCCTGCTCTCTTGCCGTCAATACGCTTTCTCTCATCATCATTGCACCACCCATAGACCGCACAACCTCATCGGTTATCATTCTTTCGCGTTTATTTTCATTTACGTTGACAATACCAAGATAGGTTAGCGCTTCATTAAAAATTTTTGATTTTAATTCGTATAATTTATCTGCAGTATAAGGGGCGTCCGTTTTTAAAACAGTTAACCCCTCTTTGATTCCTTTTTTTCCGTAAATAACTGGTGCGTTTCCGTCAAATTGCTGATAAGCATTCTGCATTGTAAGCCTTTCGTTTTCGTCACATTCAATTAAAACTGGCGTTTTTTGTGTGTTACAATTTACGTCAATAATTCGGTCTAAATTAGCAAGACGCCGTGCAAATAACAACACTGTGTCGTACGCTGGTGTGTGTATCATATTATTAAATAGAACAACGGAATTTTTGCTATTTAAATTTCTTCGATAGCCGTTATTGGCGTAGGCTACACGTCTAATCGGAATATCATACAGATTATAGCGACCGTTTATCATTGCTTTCAAAGCAAGAGACCCGAGCACCTCGTCTTCAAAAAAAACAGCAAAACCGTCAAAAAATAACGTCAATTCAAGGTACCTTTCGTCTACGGTTTTAGGTAAATTTTTCCATTCGAATCGTGAAATTGCCAATTGCTGTAATAAATCCAAGTAATATTGAAATGTTATGTTATTTAATTTTGCAGATTCTAAAAAATTTCTATTCCTTTGATTCGGTGTTTTCCGTCTCCCCATGCTTTTCCACCTCCAATGCACTCGCCATTTTTGTTATGGCTTCGGAGTTCTTGTTTATTGCTTCAATTAGTGGCGTCTGCACTTTATAAATATAGTAGCACAACGCCCCACACATAACTGTTGGAAAACCCACAGTTGAAATTGCTGTCAAAACATCATTCATCATTTTATTTTACCTCCAATAATTTTTTAAAACTGTGAAATCTTTTCCACCAGTTCGGGCAATTCTTGCCGTTAACATCGTGATGACATATGATTGTTTTTGCGTTCGGACAGTACTTGCGGATGTACTTAATTATTTTTTTCGTCCCTGTCACGTGTCCAACCGTCCAACCGTCAACCGCGTCGCACAATTCAATAGAAACGCTGTTGAAATTGGTGCATTTATTAAGGTACTTCGCATTTTTATCAAAAACACCACCAACCGCCCACGCACTTCGGTTCATGGGTATTGATTTTGCATACTCTCCGTTTGCCGATACAAAGAAATGAGCACCAGCTTCGCGTGTGTTATTTTTAGCGAAAAAGTCAACGTTGTTTTTTGCCGTATCTTTTTTATTTCCTGTAAAATGGATAACAATATATTTCACGTCTTTTTTATTTCTTTTCTGTCTTGAAAAAGAAATCTGCTTTGCCTTTTTATAATACATAAAATCACACTCCATTTTCTCCGTAATTTCCGACGGCGTTGCCGCCTTTCCAAAAAGTTAGCCCATTGTTAAAAATCGAACAAATTTTTGCATTAACAACTGCGGGCATTTCTCCAGTTACTACGCAATTTTCTGTTTTTATATAATTGTACAATGGTCTGTTAAATGATGAACCGTTAACACCGTGACCGCTCGGTACTTTTAACTCATTTACCTTGTACCCGTAAATTGTGAAAAAATTGTCAATTGCTTTTATTTCGTCGTGCTGGCAATTTTTTGTGTAGAATTTTGGTGCTATTTGTTGGTTCAAAACCGCGATACTACTAGAACCACCGACGCCACTAACGCGTGGGGCGACGAGTGAGTGCATTTTTTTCAGATTGTCCTCTGCTTCTTCCATTGATTTTACAGAAGAAACAAAATTAGCGGTAGAACCAATAGAACTAGCCAAGCCACCGTATGAAAGATTAGCGTCCTCTTTTTCGGCTTTTTCTGCACCTCCGAGCGTTGACATGCCACCACCAAAAATTGAAACGCCTGTTCCAATAGCACCACTCACTACATTGATTGTATTTTGATTTCTCAAATTCATTTCTTGCTGTTTAAAATAAGCGTCTTGATTAGTGCTATACGGTTGTGTCGGATAGGTCTGTCCGACAAATCCATAGTCTAACCCACGTATAATGCTCTTATAATTGTTCGGTGTGATTTGTATCGTTGTGTTTTCTGAAATGTCCGAGTAGCAAGAAAACTCTATGTTTGTGCTGTTTTGAAAATCTTCGAACCGATATTCAGAGCCACCACCTGCCGAATTGCTCGCTACCAAATAATGGTAGGGATAATTAAAACACTTTTTATTCTTTGGTGTGTAGCCATCTATATTAGTGTGAGACGGTTGTATATTGATATTTGCGAAAGTGCTGTATTCTGTGGTACTGATTCTTCGTGTGTTTGTTGTGGTTGTCAAATTATTACTTACAATTTTTGGTACAGTCGTTAGGTATAAAATTGAATCTGGTAAACCAGCATTGATACCTTTAATCATAAGCGAAAGCGCGTTTTCTTCTCCTACTGGAAAGAAAAGCATATCACAGGGATAAAAAATTCCGTTAAATTTACCACCATTAGCGCGTTTTCCACCCTCTGCCGGGTTTACTGTGTTATACATCGTAGCAAGAATGTAGCCCCCTATACTAAATAAATCCTCTCCGCTTCCTGCAATCTGAATTTGATTCATTCTGTATTCGCTCGGGTTAAAAGGCTCAGGCACTAAATGCTCGAATAATCCGTCTGTGGCTGTGTGTTCCCTTTCAACTAGACATTTTTTTAACGTAAAATCAAAGTAGTATGATTGTATCACGTCTAATTCATATGTTATTTCTGAAACCGCATTATTGACATAATTGACGGAAGTGATAAAAGCATAGAACCATTTATTTCCAAAATCTGTATTTTGGAACATTAAATAAGAAGCATTATAAATATCGTCTGCCTTAACCCCAAGTCTTAACGTCCCCGAATTTACTCGCTGGTAGGACTGCGCTTCAAATTCTTTAAAAACTTTACTTTTGAAGTAAACCGCCTGCGCTGATTTATCACTAAAATAAATTGTATGTTTGTATGCGTTATTCAAAGGTAGATTTTTAATAAGAAAAATCTTTGAATTAGGTTCTATTAAACTCATGTTATCACCTCCGTTATTTTGTCAATGTTTCACGTGAAACATTTTAAACCGTAACAGTAATAGTACAAGTACCTGTTTTAGTGTCGTCGTAGGCACTTGTAGCCGTTACATGTACCTCCCCGCTTTCTGCGCCTGCAAGTACCGTTACTTTTCCGCTTTCTGTTACTTCGACTTTATCGTTGTCGGATGTCCATAATACACCTTTTGGTGCAAAGTTTTCTGTAGCAATATCGGCGGTTAACTGAATAGAAGAGCCTACACCGTTGAGTGTTGCTGTCGACGGCGACACAGTAACGGAGTACACTTTGATTTCTCCAGCGACAAAAAGTGCATTCTGTGCAAACGGCGAAGAAGATACAACCTTCCAAGAATGTAGCCAATGATTCCAATAAAGGCCCTCGCCGTTGTACTGTTCGTTGAATTCCTGTAATACGTCAAAAATCATAAACCACTCACGCGACACTAAAACACATGGGATAGCGTCCAATTTCTTCAAATCCTCGTCGCTGATTTCTGTGTATGTTTCGTCTTTTTCGAAAATCTTCGCAAGTCTTGCTTTATCCAGTTTTCCGAAAGAATCCACCAGCACTTTATGTCCCATGAATGAAGCCTTATCCATGTTAAACGCGCTTGCCAAAACTTCCACATCAATCGTTGCGTCGAATTTTGTGTTGACAAGTAAATACTGTTCGTCTTTCACGTTATGAGTATAAACGCCTGCGGAGTTGTAGTCTTTGTTTAAAAACTCCATATCATTTGAAACACCTTTAATATCTCCAACGATTTCTTTTAAATTAGACGTCTGTACCGTCGGAATCTGCACAGATTTCAAATCCCCATCCAGAATTCTACGTGCAAGCAAATATTTCATCACTAAAAACTCGTCGTAATTTGAAGACGTAGTCATTGCGTCAATGATACGATAAATCAAGTCCGTGATTCCCTCGTAAGTTAGAAAAGCCTGCTTTAACTGATAGTCGCTAGTTGTCTGCTTGTAGAAAGTCTGATAATTCAGAACATGAAAAGCACTTTTAACGTCGGGTATTTCGCGTTTAAAAACTTCGCTTTCGGATTTTTGCTGGTCGAAAACATGCGGTTCTGCTATGTTTACAAAAATCTCTTCGATAGTCTCACCATATTCAAGCATGCCTTTTTTAAAGAACGACCAAGGATTGTCATACATTTTCGAGGTGATAATAACCTTTCCGATTCTGTTAAAAAGCGCGCTTAAAAATTCATTTTTCAATGATGGCGTGTCCATAAGAATTGCGCCGATTGACCGTAAATTCTGTAGGGTGCCATCTGCCTTTGGCACTAAATTCTGATACTCTGCACTGGAATTGCTCCGCACTGTATTCAAAATATCCTGCGTTGTTGCGGTTAAATTGACCGCTTTCGGTTTTGTAGCCATTTTTTAATCCTCCTTTTCTTCGAATAAGTCGTCGTATTCCTTGACTTCTTCGGATTCTGATTCTAACTCGTCCGTATTCTCTTCGGGCGTGTCAATTTCTTTAACTTTTGTTTCGTCGATAGCTTCGAAAAATCGATCTTTGTATTTCTTCCGCCATTCTGCGTCGTTATCTTCGTACTTCTGTTTCCAGTTTTCAGTGTCCGTCTTTCCTAACAAGTCGTCTAATGTGTCTGTAAAATCTTCAATGTTCTTTAAATCCTCGTCCGTATCTCCTGTAATGATAGAACCAAGTCTTTTAAGGTATTCGTCTCTGTCAAGTACAGCCATTTTTTCTGCACCTCCTTTTCTTATAATGTATCATATCTTTGACTTTGTGTCAAGTAAAATTTACAAAATTTCAAAAATAATTGACAAAAAGTCAAAAATATGTTACACTCTTAATGAAAGAGGTGGTAAAAATGTATTATGACGGCACAAAAATTTTGTCAAAAATGGATGTAAACGGAAATAAACCCGAGTTATACCTTGTCACAACGAACCGAACTGGCGGAAAAACCACATGGTTTTCAAGATATTTAGTCAATCGGTTTTTAAAATATGGTGAAAAATTCTGCCTGCTTTACCGATATTCTTACGAACTTTCTGACGTTTCGGAAAAATTCTTTAAAGATATACAAGGCTTATTTTTTCCAAATTATAACATGACCGATAAAAGCCGTTGCAAGGGGACTTTCAAAGAATTGTTTTTAAATGACAAGCCTTGCGGATATGCTGTCGCCATAAACGGTGCGGAAAATATCAAAAAATATAGTCACTTTTTTAGTGATGTAGTAACGTGTTTATTGGATGAATTTCAAAGCGAAACAAATAAGTACGTGCCAAATGAATTGCAAAAATTTCAATCAATTCATACGTCAATAGCAAGGGGGCAAGGAAAACAGGTGCGATATGTTCCTGTAATACTTTTAGGAAATGCGGTTACTTTGCTAAACCCTTATTATACAGCATTAGGAATTTCTACACGTTTAAAGTCAGATACAAAATTCCTGCGTGGAGATGGTTATATATTAGAAAGTGGCTTTATTGATTCGGCAAGTCGCTCACAAAAAGAAAGTGCTTTTAACCGCGCTTTTGCAAATTCGGACTACACTAAATACGCAAGCGAAAATGCTTATTTGAATGATAACACGGCATTTATTGAGAAGCCAAAAGGAAAAGGAAAATACCTTTGTACTTTTGTTTTTGAAAAAAATTCATATGCTATTCGTGAATATATGGAGGATGGTATAATATACGTCGACACGCGTGTTGATAAAAGTTTTCCGCTTCGAATCAGCACGACGACGGCAGACCATCGAATCAATTTTGTTATGCTAAAAAACAACGAATTTATGCTACAAAATTTTAGGTATTTTTTTGAAAACGGTTGTTTTCGTTTTTCAAATTTGGAAAGCAAAAACGCAACAATGAATTTGCTTTCATTTTAAAATTGTATATCCCTTTCGGCTTTATTTGTTTGAACAAATCAGAAAAGCACGGTTGAAAGATACTGCTGATATTGTTAGTCGGGTTTGCTTTCCGCTCTCAAATTTCCGAAAGTCAAGATATAAATAAGAGGGGCGTTTGCCCCTCTTTCTTTTTATGTTTCACGTGAAACATTTTATTCAATTAAATTCTGCAAGCACTCGTGCTTGTATTTACACAACAGACAAGTAGTACGTCTACATTGCTTCTTTATCCATTTTATTTTCACAATTTTAAAGAAATTACGAAAATAAATTTTTATCGAATTTGATATGTGGTGTCGCATAAGATTACACCCCCTTTTATTCTTTTTGGAACTAATTTTCCAGGGACTTCAAGACCCACTTTAAAATCTGAAATATTTCTTTTTGTTTCCAAAAAATGTAATTCTTCTTTTGTGTATTTATCTTCGGTTTTTGGTTCGTAACCCTCTATAGACTTGATAAATAAATCCTTGCATTTTTTAGGCATACCAGCACACGTCACATTTATATAAGGTTCGCATGCCTTCAAGTCCTGCTCGGTTATATGTTCAAGGTAGGTTTTTTGTCTAACGAAAATCCCTTTATCCCACGTACTTTCAAGTGCCCAATGGCAGAAATCTGTGGGATGTACAGGTACGTCTATAAGTTCTTCGGGCTTAAGGTCACAATGTATGCTGTCCGTGTCTGCGTATATAAAACCTCTTTTATTCAAGCCGTGGTAGTTCTTTTGTGCCGTTCGAATAGTGAACTCACGAGCGTAAGAAGTAATAGCCGAACCGATAGCAATATATCCGCATTTCTTTTCGTGTTCTTCTACATTTCTAAACTTCAATTCTTCGTATTCATTTAAATAGGCAACTTTAAAGGAAGAATCGTCGTTAGTAGCTTCTTTACCGTATAAATTATTTAAGAAAAGTTTTGCTAGTGTGCGCAACGCGCCGACGCTTTCCATTTTTTGCTTTTTGTATTTATTGATGTAGTCGTCAAATATTCCTATTGCAGTGTAGAACCATACGCCGTCTAATATTTCTAAATCGTAAACGTGATAATGTTCTTTAAATAATATAAAATCTGTTTTCGTTAAAGTCAATTCAACCACGCATTCCGTTTTCTTTCCAGCTATATTCAAGTAGCGATAATATGTATCTGTTTTTTTATCGTAAAAATCAGAAGTTCGTAACATTTTAGTAGGCTCATATAAGGGGTTATTTTTTATTTGAATAAATGGCAAATATCCTTCTTTCAATTCAAAACGACATTTGAATCTAACAAAATAATAAGTGTTGTCTTGCTCGGTTTTTTCGTGTAAAAAATTTCCACGCCAAAAATAAGGCTGTCCAATTGGATAGGGATTGCCACTTTCTGATGACATCATAGACGGATATAGGCTGTTAACGTCTGCGGTTAGTCCGTTTTCAAAAAGTTTATTGGCTTTTTCTTCGACAAGATAACACCAGCCACCGCGATAGGAATGCCGTATATATTTGTCTGCATTTTCTGCACCGTATTCAATAGGTATGGAAATATCTTCCAACTGTGGAAAAAATAACTTGTAGTCTTGTGCGTCAAATCCTTTTTTAAATTCAGATAAACAGTTACTCCCAATAGTGCTTTTTTCATGCCCATTTTGTAACATAAATTCCAATGCTTCTTTTAAAACTAAAACGTCATTTTCAATATAGGCTTTTTCGTCGTCTTTTATAATGCCGTTTTTATGTCGTATTCCTTTATATTCCATATTCAATTTTTGATGTTTCGTTTTAAAGGCTTTTCCAAGTTCTTCCAGCGAAAACGGAAACAACTTGACGGAATCACGAATAACTATATAGTGGTCGTTAACTTTAATAGTTATACTGTACCATTGGCCCCTGTCTGATATCATATATTTGAAAGTTTTATTCTTCATGTATTCGTCAGCAATCCAAACGTCATTTATCATAGCCTGCTCCATTTCTAAATCACGCAACAAAAAATCCAACCAAAATGAGCCGTCAAATTTCAAATTGTGATACCATAGAAGAATATCCCCTTTTTGTGCCTGCAAAAAATAAAATGTTTGTTCGATACTTGTATGTATGATTACATGTTCTGTGCCTATTTCAACGAGTGCCGAACTCCACACCTCTGTATCTTTTTGTCCGTCGTATACTGTAGTTTCAAAGTCGGCAGCAAAAGTTTTTTCAAAATGAAATCTTTTCACTATTTTTCCTCCTTTTTTATTCCCACCCTATCATTTTTAATCGTAGTCAATATAATATTTTGATTCTTCAAATGCTGTTTCAAATTCCTCTCGCTCAAAATTTTCTACGTTAAAAAATTTAAAAAGTCGCTCGGTATAATTGGCTAATTCTGTTTCTGAATATGCAGTTTTTCTTGTTAGCATGTTTCCGTCATTGATTGCTTTTGCCAAGCCATCCGCAACAACTTCTTTTCCGAATTGTTCGATAGCCATATCCAGCCATTTAGTCAAATAGGGTTCTGCCATTTTTGGAAAAAGTGCAATCATAGACCTAAATGCGTCTATTACGTGTTCACTAAAATCAAACGTTTGTAAGTATTCTTCTTTTTTTGCCACTATGTATTCATCTTTTAAGTTGTCGCGTGCTTTTAAAGTTTCGTATTCATATTGTGCTGTTTTTACATACGCCTGTGTTTGCTCTGATTTCCTTTCTTTTATCACTTTTTTACCGCGAAAATATGAAAGTTCTTCGCCTGTCAATGGGTCTACGTATATAGATTTTTCTTGTATTTGTTTCGGCTTAATTTTTTCAAGTTTATTTATACTTGCCTGTGTTATGTTTTTTGGAATTTTTGGTAGTTCAAAATCTACTTCGAAACCTTGTTTTTTGTATCTTCTTTTAGTTCCTTGTATTCTTTTTCTTTGTCTAAAATATTCTATTCTCAACTCTTCTTTTTTTGTCATGGGTTTTCCCCCTTTTTGAGAATATTATAAGGGCGGTGTATATCCGCCCTTATGTAAATGTTTCACGTGAAACATTTTTATTTTTTCTTCGCCTTTTCTACCTTTACGGAATCCGTGTCAAGTTCGCAATCGACGTACGGACGCCCTGCCTTTGTGATACCACTAATTTTTTTAATAGCAAAAGGCTCTTCGCCCATAACGTCAATAATCTCCATTAATGAGCGCTTGAAAGTCTTGCTTTGCGTGCTGTATACTTTCCCCCTGCTTTCTGTGATGATAGCAAGAATTTCGGTTTCTGTTCCGTCGTCCTTTTCGTCAACGAATTCAAGATAACCTGCTACAGGGATAGAAGTACCATCTTCAACATCTTTCATAGACACAGCACCCTTGCCTGCTGTCATCAAATACTTGTCCACTTTGTCAAAATCTCTACTTTCATTTACGATTTTCATAATAAATTACCTCCATTTTTATTCATTTTCTGTTTCTGCTGGCTTACGGTTTTCTACGCCTACAATTTCGGCATTTTTAACAAACGTTTCTAAATCCATAGAATATTTGTCGTGTTTTTCTGTAAGTGTTACTTTAACCACAACTACGTTGTCTTTCTCGTACTGTTCTTTGGCTTTCTTTTTAGCCCTTTTTTCGGTTGTCTTTCCCACGATGGTATCGTATTCAAAACGAATAACACCGCTTGAAGTATCGCACAACATTATTTCAACCTCTGTACTTGTCACGTCTCTCGTGATTCTTTGTTTTCTTGCCATTTGTTTTTTCCTCCTTTTTTTTGTTTGTTTCTGTTACTGGCAAACCGTCATATAGTGACGGTAAAGCCGTCCACGTGGATTCGAACCACGGTTAAAAACCTTTGACGGCTTGCACAAAGAAAGAAATAATTTTTTCTTTTTCTTTGTCCTTGTTTTTCTTGAAATATTCAACATACCTTGTGATAGGTATTGAATACTCTACAGCATAATCTTTTTGTTTTGCTATAATTTTTTCCTCCATCGTTTCCGGGTCGAAAGTATGCACCAATAAATATCTATCGCCCAATTCCGTTGCCAACTCTTGAACAATGGAATATACCCACACATTCCACTCCACTATAATTGAAGTGGTAAACCCTCTTCCTTCCATGTTGTTTTTCCTCTCTTTCCTTAACTCTGATACCATTGTATCATAGTATTTTTTATTTTACAATAGACAACTTGCACAATGTTTTGTACTGTTCATTGTGCAAGTTGCACAATTTTTATTGTCTATGAACCGAGAAGAATAAGTCTTTTTCATTGTATGTTTTACGAATTTTTGAAACTTCATAGATTGTCAAATTATTTGAAGTCGTTGTGAATATCCCGCATCTGATTTTTATGTTGTATAAAGGTTCTTCTACTATGTCTCCAATTGTACAGCACTCAAATATGCCATCGTAAGCCTGCACCTCTGCAATATGCTCAAATGCTTCATTTGGCAATTCGCCAAACATGCATGTAAATTTTAAAACTGAATATTCATTTGTTCCTGTTTTATCTGAATTCATAACATACATCATAACAGCAGGAAAACCACTTAATAACACAATTTGCGATTCAAAGAAACTTCCTCTAAATCTGTGACCCTCTTTCCCATATACTCTAAATGCTTTTGCTTTCATAATAATCACCATTCACAGCCTTTTATTTGCTGTGCCTTTCTTTATTTGATATATTTATTATACATCACATTTT
>ULNA01028164.1_pt1 | contig 15323 bp, 10 predicted proteins | sample 1951801 | NCBI WGS metagenome assembly ULNA01 (sample SAMEA4835565, study PRJEB28245) | human gut metagenome | biome: gut microbiome; material: fecal sample | place: Denmark | collected 2008
TTAAACTGTTTTGCTGGACTAGCACCGTCAATTTTTGCTGCTTCATAGCACGACGTATTCATGTTAGATAAAATACCTGTGGCTAAAAGCATAGTTGTTGGAATATTTAGCCAAGCATTAACCAATAGACCTATTAATCTAGCAATCCACTTTGAATCCAATCCTAAGAATTGAATAACACTTCCACCATTAGCAGTAATTATTTGGTTAATAGGGCCACCATTAGAGAACATAAATTTAAAACCGCATAAGGTAATAAATCCAGGAATTGCATAAGCAAGGATTGGAAATGCTCTCCAAATAGCTTTTCCTTTAACTATTTTCTTATTCAATAATAAAGCCAAACCTAAGCCTAAGAAATAGTTTAAAAATGTTGAGGAAAAAGCCCACAATATATTCCATCCTAATATTTTTGTTAAAGTTGGTAATATTCCATTTAACGAAAAGACCTTTTCAAATGAAGCAAAGCCAGTCCAATCAACTAGCTTTGGTGGAACAATTTCACCACCATAATTTGTAAAAGCGATACAAATCATAAAAATAATAGGTATTATGTTAAATACCAAGACAAACATGATCGGTAAAGCTAAAGTTATTTTATAGAATTTTTTATCGACATATTCTTTAACCGATGTTTTAAATGATGGAATTTCCTTTCCTTCATCAACCATTCTATTTATATTGAATACATCTTTGATATTTGAAACATATAAATAGATCCAAAATATTAATACCAAGAAACTAAAGATGCCCAAAATCATCATAATAACCGAGTTGTCACCTTTAATTCCTAACCATGGGTCTGCTTCTTTCAATCCTAAAGTAAAGAACCCATATATTAATTCTCCGCCCTTTAAAACAAAGAACAATATAAAACCTATTTCACTAAGCAAATACAAAATTCCTTTAATGTATTGCTTATATAAAATTTGTCCAAGGCCCATCACAAAGAATGAGGCCTTAGTTTTTGACGAAGAAGCTATAAACTTTAATCTAAGTTCCAAAAGTTTGTCATAAATAGAACTAAAGAAACTTTCAAGTTTACTTCCTATTTTATTGAAGAGCGTGAATTGCTTCATAAATTTGTTTACAAACCTCTGATAACTTATTCTTTATAGAATCATCTGTTAAATACTTTTGTTCACTTATCGAACGATATGGATCATTAGCAATATCCTTGCATAGCGTTCCAGCTGGAGTCCAAATTTGAGATGTTTCACGAATAGATGGCATAATCTCAATTTTTCTATCTTTTAATTGTGTAAATAATGTTTTTGATAACGAATCTCCTTCATTAGCCAAATCTTCACGGCATGTTGCTATTCCTAAAATTTCATGTCTTCTTTTAACCATTTCATAAGAAGAAGCATAGTCTAAGAAAGCCAAAGCAGCATTTGGATATTTAGTATAAGATGAAATGGCATATCCGTTTATACCACCCATAGTTTTCATATCAATCATTTCGCCAGTAGTATCATTTAAATCGCCACTAGCTGGTAATTTTGGAACAGCAATTTGTTTTAAATTATCATTAGCTTTTTTATCGGCTTCAGATTTAGATAATCCAGATTTTTGATACTCTAGTGACATTTCGTCTAAAAATAGCGACTTAACATCAGGAGTAGTCATAGTAGCAAAATATTCACCTTGAGCCAACTTTGAATATTGATTTAAAGTAACAGAATTATCAATACAAGACTCGTTCATAATAGAAGCGAGTTGTCTTAAAACTTTAACTCCCTTATAGGCTTCAGATTTATCTAATCCAATATCGTTTGAATCTTTGCCGTTATTTCCAAATATATATCCACCATAAGAGAACAAATATCCTGAAGCAAAATAGAAATCGTCTAAAGATTTCATATATCCATATTTACTGCTATTGTTTTCGTGTATTTCTTTAGAGTATTTATATAAATTACTCCAGTTTTCTAACATATCTGGAATTCCGTTATTGTTTTCATCGTTATTCTCAGGTAATAAATCTTCTCTATAATACATTAAAGAAGCTTGAATATTAATTGGCACACCGAAAGTATATTCAGTACCACTTACTGTTGATTTATAAGCGTTCCAAGCGTTTTGATCGACTTTAGAGTAGCACTCTAATCTGTCAACTGGAATAGGCATGATGTGTTTTCCATAAACATATTTCATTAAAGAGTCGTTTGCTTGGTATAAAACATCTGGTCCATATCCATATGGTCCGTCATTTTCCAAGTCAGAATACTCATCCATATTGGCATCGACAGCAGTAATGTTATATTCTTTATATTTTTCATTAAAGCCAGCAATAAGCTCTTTAAGATAGCCTTGTTTTACAGCGGTATCGTTTTCTAAAATTCTTAAAACCGCTCCGTTTTCAAGTTTTCCATCAAACTTTGAAAAAACTGTGTTTTGACCACCGTTGCCAGAATTTGATCCACAAGCACTTAGCGGTAAAAGTAAGCCTAATGATAAAGCAAGAATTAATTTTTTCATACAATCAATTTCTCCTATTCTTTTTCAAAACTTATAACGAATCCTTCGTTTTTTAATATTCCAGATTCAAATTCATTCGATATCAAATTCGAATTTATATTTATTGATTTATCCTTGTTAGTCATATTAATGATTAACTTTAATTTTCTTTTTCTATATGTTCTTTCAAATACAAGTAAATCATCTTCGACATACAATCTAAGTTCACCATATTTAATAGTTTTATTTTTACTTCTTAAATTAATTAATTTCCTATAAATATTATAGAATGGATTGTTTCTATTTGCCAAAGTGAAATCCATACAACGACGACAATCAGGATCATATCCACCCTCAAGTGGAAGTTCATCGCCATAATATACACAAGGAATACCTTGGTAGAACATTTGAATAGCCGCACCGATAAGCGCTCTATTTTTATTTTTATCTACCTGTGTAAAGAATCTATATGTATCGTGTGAATCTAATAAATTCCAATTCATATTTGTAACTTGTGTTTTATATCTTAATCGTAAGTTTTCTAATTTATTTTTAAATTGAACCGAATCTAATTTGTTAAAAGCTAAGTAGTCGTTTACATATCTTGTAAAGGAATAGTTCATTATTCCATCGAATTCATCACCATGTAAGTATGGAGTAGCATCTTGCCAGTTTTCACCTGTCAACAATACATCGTTATTAATTTCTTTAATTTCTTTTCTAAATCTTTTCCACAATTGATGACTTACTTCATCAGAGACATCAAGTCTCCATCCATCAATATGATATTCTTTAACATAATACTTTCCAATGTTACAAATAAAGTCTTGTACCTCTATATTAGAAGTATTTAGTTTAGGCATATATCCACAAGAAGCAAACTTCTCGTATTTTTCTTTATTCAAATCATCATCATAAATAATAAACCAATTATAATATTTAGAATTTCTACCATTTTTGATAACATCTTTAAATATTTCACTTTCAGAAGATATATGATTAAATACGCCATCCAGAATTACTCTCATATTCAACTTGTGAATTTCATCGACGAGTTTTCTAAAAGCTACTGTAGAACCAAATTGGTCATCAACTTCATAATAATCCTTAGTGTCATATTTATGATTAGATATAGAGTTAAATATAGGAGTTAAATATATTGTATTTACTCCTAATCTTTTTAAATACCCTAATTTTTCTCTTATACCGTTTAAAGTACCACCGGCAAAAGATTTTGGATTAGGAATTTCTCCCCATTTTAAATTAATATATTCATCGTTTTGATCATATTTACTTCTATAAAAACGATCGACGAAGATTTCATATATAACAGCATCTTTAGTCCACGATACTTCGTTTTGAATATCAATATCGTTTATAAAAGCGTTTTGGAAAAAGTTGTAATAAGATGTTTCAAATTGATAATTTTCACATAATCCATCTGATGAATAATAATAATCTTTGCCTTCAGAAACAAAGTGAAATATGTAAGCTAAACTATATTCTTTTAAAAATAGTTTAATTTCGTAATAAGCATATAAATCATCTTCGTATTTTCTTATCAATTCTTTTTCTTTTCTCTTTAAGAAAAACTTATGCTTAACATTATAAAGTAAATAGCAATGTGAAATATTATCTTTCTTATCTACTCTAATACGTAAAATAACTTGATTCTTATTTAAAGAGAAAGAATATGCTGATTCAATAGAATGAAAAACTGCATATTGATTCATCTAATAATCCTCCTTAAAATCGAATTAAAGAGCCATAATATAATGGCTCTTTAATCGAAATTTACTTAATTAAATATTGTAGAAATTAACAGAGACTGTACCATCACTTGTCTTTGTAATTTTAATTGTATAAGTACCGGCTTGTGTACATTTAAAGTTGTTTTCGCCTGAGAAAATGCTATTTGCATCACCTTCAGTTCCTAAGCAACTTGTGCCAATCCAGTTTCCATATGAAGTTGTAGTTGTAGCATCAAACCAAGCAAAGCCAAATTCATCACCTTCAGCAAATGTATAATTAAATGTTACGACATCGCCTTCAGAAGCGATTCTGTCTGAATTAGCCCAACCAGTCATACTACCTTTAATGATAACTTCATAGCCAGTCTCTTCAGGAATTAATGTTGTATTGACAACTGGTGTACCTGTAGAATAATCGATAGTAAATTCGTATTTACCAGCAACGTCACAAACAAAGTTATAATCGGCGTTTGTTGAAAAGTTAGCATTTGCGTTATCGTCTTTAGCTTCACCAATAGCTGTATAACGGATTAAGTTTCCTGGACAAGCTGGAGTAATTGCTTGGCCATTATCTGTATAGACAAAGCAAAGCTTATCGCCTTCTTCTAATTTTAATGTAACTTTAACTTCAGCATTAGATAAAATTGAGTCGATTAAAACTGGTTCCCAATCGTTATTTGAAGAAAGTTTATAGTAAACGTCAATAGTTTTTACTGGTTGTGATAAAACATCACCGTTTCTAACCCAAGTAATTGTATCAAAGCGTTTTGAAGTATCGCTAACATTCAATGTGAAAGTATAGTTACCAGAGACTTTACATTGGATATTACCAGAATCTGTGAAGTATGTTGTTCCATCAACTACTGGGTTTTGAACAAATGAGAAACTGTGAGCTAATCCCCATTGGCCATCTTTAACAAATTGGAATTCATCGTTAACTTGTAAATCTAATGCGATATAGTACTTTAATGTTTCACCTTCAACTGGTTTTAATAAGAAGCGTTCATCTAAGTTTTTTCTACCCCAGTTAGAAATAGAGAGTAATTCTGAAGAACCGCCACCAACAATGTACCATTGTGTGTTAGGTGTATATTCTAATGTAAATGTCGGATCATAAGTAACGACACAAACTCTTGTTTCTAAACTATAAGTAAATGTATATGTACCATTAGCCATTGTTTGGAAGTTACTATCTTTGGCTTTATCACCAGTAATTTTATCTGTGGACTTTTCGATGTCGACTTGGCCGAATTTTATTGATACTGGTCCAAGGCCATCCAAAATCGAATCACCATTTAAAGAATAGAACATAAATTCATCATAATCGTAGAATTGATGAGTATAAGTATATGTCTTTGTCTTTGGATCGTAATCCATTTTGTATTCTGGATCAGTAATATGTTGCCAGCCAGTAACTAAATTACCTTTAACATATAAATCATAAACAGTATCAACAACTTCTTTAACATCACCATTTCTTACCCATGTGATCTTATCAAAGTCGTTGTAATTGAAACTTTCTTTGTTTTCTTCTGTGTAATAAGCATCTTTAGTATCATAATAGTCATCACCTGGGTTAGTAGACAAAGTTAATGTATAGTTACCTGAAACTAAAACACCAATATTACACTTTTTAGTATTAGTAGATAAGTGTGATCCTTTAACTTCAAAGTATTCAGTGCCATCTTTTGATGTGGTTTCTAAATAACCGCCACCTCTTTGGTTTGCCCAACTTGAATTAATTGCAAATTGGAATTCATCACCAACTTCTAAGTCTAAAGTAATAGAAAATTCATTTTTCTTATCTGCTTTAGTAAGTAAGTGTTCAGCATTAATGGTATTTCCAAATCCAGATGTAGAAAGAACCTTACTTGTACCAGATCCAACAATCGCCCAACTACGTGTATCTTCTACAACTTGGGTAGATTGGAACAAAGCATAGACTGATGTGTTTTGGTGAACTGGTTCAAACTTGTAAGCAAATTTGAAATTTGGTGTTGCATACCAATCAACAAATTCAAATCCTTCCTTTGTTGGTGTCCAGTTAGTAGCTGTTTCACCATCTTTAACTTTTTCAGTCTTTAGAACAGTAGTGTCATCATAGAAGTTAACTTCATATGATTTAGTCTCATTGTGAGTACACGATGTTACTCCCATGGTGCATGCTAGAACAACTGCACCAACGAAAAATTTACGTATTCCTTTCATATTTCCTCCCGCTTAATCGCTTAAGCTATTTTCATTATAAAGCAACTAAATATAGTTGTCAACACAAATTGTTATCGCTTACAAATTATTTTTTATGCGTTATTAACTTTAAAATATTACTTAATCTTACTTAAATTTTTAAATAATTTATATTTGATTAAAATATGTTTTTTTATTATAATAATACAGGTGATTAATAATGGCAAAAGTAAGATTAGCCGATATAGCTAAAGAAGTAGGTTGTTCAACAGCAACAGTTTCATATGTATTAAATAACGATCCAAGGCAAAAAATAAATGAAGAAACTAGAAAGAAAATTATTCAAGTTTCTTCAATTTTAGGCTATCAAAAAAATACAATAGCTAATGCGTTAGCTACTGGAAAAACGAATTGTATTGGATTATATATTGGAAAAAGTAGCTTTCCGCTTGCATCATCAGATAAGATTAATTTTGTCAGTCAAGTTGTTGAAGCACTAGCATTAAATGGCTATCACAGTATTATGCTTGCTGGAGTTATATCAAAAGAAGTTCAATTTGTCGATGCAATTATTTGTATAGACTTTTCTGAAGATGATTTTATAGTTGTGTGTAGCAACAATTTTATACCTGTTATTGGTCTCGATACACACGTTCATGAACCATGGATTTTCGAAATAAGCTCTAACATAAATAACATTGGAGAAAAATATTATTTAAGCGACTATGTTTTACTACACTACGATATAAACTCATCAACAATCAAAAGCGAAATATTAGCAAACAATAAAAATACATATTTCATTTCTTCTTTTGTTCAATTAGAAATGATTCAAGATCAACTTAAAAATAAAAAAGTTATCGTTTATGGCGAGGCAATGTACGATTACTTAAAAGCCAGTAACAATAACTTAATTAAATACTCTATTAACGCAGCAAAAAAGATAAATAAATTAATTGCATGCTTAAAATTAGCTATCGAACATGTCGATGTTGATACACATGTTTATAAAATAAATTAATATTTGCAAATAAAAATGGCGTGAATTATCACGCCATATTTTTTGGTTTAATTAATTAGCACTTTTCAGCGAAGTACTTGATTGTACGAACCATTTGTGAAGTGTAGGAGTTTTCATTGTCGTACCATGAAACAACTTGAACTTCATATGTATCGTCATCAACTTTAGTAACCATTGTTTGAGTTGCATCAAATAATGATCCATAAGTAATACCGACAATATCAGATGAAACTAATAATTCTTCTGTATAACCATAGGAAGCATTAGCGACTGACTTCATCTTAGCGTTGACTGAATCAACTGTGATGTCATGTCCTTTAACAACTGCAAATAATAATGTTGTTGAACCTGTTGGAACTGGAACACGTTGTGCAGAACCGATTAATTTGCCGTTTAATTCTGGGATAACTAAACCGATTGCCTTAGCAGCACCTGTTGAGTTAGGAACAATGTTAACTGCAGCAGCTCTTGCTCTTCTTAAATCGCCTTTTCTGTGTGGGCCATCAAGAACCATTTGGTCACCTGTGTAAGCGTGAACTGTTAACATGATACCAGATTGGATTGGAGCATAATCATTTAAAGCCTTAGCCATTGGAGCTAAGCAGTTAGTTGTACATGAAGCAGCGGAGATGATTTGATCATCAGCTGTTAATGTTTCGTGGTTGACACCATAAACGATTGTCTTTAAATCTTTTCCAGCTGGAGCGGAGATAACAACCTTCTTTGCACCAGCATTGATGTGTGCCATTGATTTTTCCTTAGAGCAGTAGAAACCTGTACATTCTAAGACGACATCAACATCTAATTCTTTCCATGGGCAGTTGTTTGCATCTTTTTCGGCATAGATTCTAATCTTGTGTCCGTCAACAGCGATCCAACCTTCTTCTGCTCCATCTTCAGAGCATGTGACTTTGTCGGCTAAAGCATATCTGCCTTGAGCTGAGTCATACTTCAATAAGTGAGCAAGCATCTTTGGGCTTGTTAAATCGTTAATTGCAACGATTTCATAGCCTTCAGCGTTAAACATTTGTCTGAAAGCTAAACGACCAATACGGCCAAAACCATTAATAGCTACTTTTACTGACATAAATATCTATATTTCCTCCTGTTAGTAAATCTAACAACTATATTCTACTATAAATAAACAAAGATTTGTCAATTATTTTTAAATTTATTAAAGTTTTTGTTTGTTTTTGCGTATTAAGCATGTTTTTTTGCTCATTAGTGATTGAAACAATACTTTTAAGCGCAAAAATAAACGTTCAAAATAAATCAAATAAAAAAATAGTGACTATGAAAATCGAATATATGCTATACTCAAAAGGTCAAGGTAATAAACAAATGTCGAAAAGAATTTATTTAGCCATATTAATATTAGAAATTGTTATTACTGCAGTTGGTGTAACTGTGTCATTTATATTAAATAAACACGAACCAATTTTTGCATATAAAAGTAATTTAACAGCTTATGTCGCAATTATACTTGCCTTTTTAGCTGTTATAAATATCGTTGAAATTTTATCTTATGCCAAAATATCAGATTCAACTATTCACACTTTCTTCACATCGCTTTGTTTTTTGCTTTATTATTCAACTACAAAGGATATTCAAGGAGTTTTAGAATTAAATTATGATATTTCTTTAAATCATACATTATTAGAAATATTTAATTTTGCCTTTTTTCACCTAACAATTATTTCTTTATTTTACTTTTATAATTATCAATATTGTAAATTAAACAACAAAGAAGTTATGACTATCTTATCTTTTTCTTTATTGTCTACAACATCATATATAGCCATGCATTTAACAACTAAATATAGCTATTTATCATATTTATTTTACGTTCCTATCGAATTACTTTTATTGCTAAAAATTGTATTAAACGTTTTCTCTAAAAATAAAATTGATGCAACTTTTTGCCTAACTACAGGAATACTATTTGTTATAACCGGTTTAGAAACTTTTGCAATTCTGAGTCAGGATTTATATAAAATAAAGTTCTTTTTCTTACCTACTGTTTTTATGACTGTAGTTATACTTCTTTGGTTATCAATTTATATCGCCTTCATTTTAAGAACTGATAAAAACGCTTTAAAAGCTCAAGAATATAAAGAAAAAGAAGAAAAGATGAGAACATTACTTCTTCGTCAACAAATTAATCCCCATTTTGTTTTCAATTCACTTACTACTATAAAAGATATGTATCATAAAGATTTAAAAAGTGGAGATGAAACTCTTAATCTTTTTGCCAAATATTTAAGATTAAATATTGAATCAATTAATAACGATTTAATACCTTTTGAGCAGGAATTAACTAATATTGAAAACTACATAAATTTAGAACAAATAAAACGTAGTGAAGATTTAAATATTGTTTATAACATAGATTATTACGAATTTACTGTTCCAGTCTTAGCTATTCAAGTATTTGTCGAAAACGCCATAAAGTATGCCAAAACCACTTTTAAAAAAGACGGATATATAGAAATTTCATCATACTATAAAAACGGATATATATTTTTAGAAATTATAGATAATGGAGTAGGTTTTGAAACTAGCAAAATAAAATCTACATCTTGTGGAATTAAAAACGCCTTTGAAAGATTTAAAATTTTAAAGAAAGAAGTCAAAACAGAAATTGAAAGTGAGGTTGGAAAAGGAACAAAAGTATCAATAAGATTTAAAAAAGAAGGAGAAAAGAAGTAATGAAGCTACTAATTGTCGATGATGAAATAAGTGCACTTTTTGTATTTTTAAATGAAATAATTCACGAGAGTGGTTTAGAGTACAAGTTTTTTCAAGATAATGAAGAAGCAATATTAAATTACGTCACAAATAATCATATTGATTCAGCTTTTTTAGATATACGAATGCCTAATATCGATGGTATTTCATTAGCAAAAAAGATCTTAAAAATTAAGCCAAAAACAAAAATTGTTTTTATAACTGGATTAACAATAACTATTAATGATCTAGATAAAAGCATTAAAAATAACGTAGTTGGTTTTATTTATAAGCCATATAGTAAAGAGGATGTATCCCGAGTAATAAGAACTCTTTCTAACGAAATAAAAATATTAAAAGTAAATATGTTTGATACCTTTGATTGCTATATTAATAATGAAAGAATATTATTTTCTTCAAGTAAAGCAAAAGAATTATTTGCACTGTTATTAGTTTATAGAGAGCGTGGCCTAACAATGTATGATGCTATATCTCAACTATGGCCTGATCACGATTTAGAAAAATCAAAGAAGCTTTATAGGGATGCCGTATGGAGATTGCATAAAACTCTTAAAGAAATTGATTTTGAGTGTGTCGTTTCAAATAGAGGAGAACTATCTTTAATATCTAAAAATATCGATTGCGATTATTGGAACTTTTTAGATGGTAAAGACTTAACAGTGTTTAAAGGAGAATTTTTAAAAAGTTACGACTGGAGCATTTATTATTTAAGCCATCTAGAAGAAATACAACAAACAAGAAAATAACCTTAAAGTGTTTAATATATAAATAGTAGTTTTTAATTGTCCACAAAAATACTTTTTATAGAATGTTTTTTATTTATTATAAATAATGGTATACTCTTATTATTGGTTTTGAAAGGAGAAGAATATGTTAATAGATCTAGCTATAACACTTCCTTTTTTTATATTATTTGCCTTAATAGAAAATGCTTATTACATAATTTTTAAAAAGAAGACAATTAAAGAAATATTATCGTTTAATTTGCTCTTTGACTTTATATCATATTTTATAATTAGCGTAATAACATTGGGAATAATACATATTGTTTTTCCACATACGTCACATGTAAATTTGTTACCTATTAACTTTTTTAACTATATATTAGCTAAAGTTATTAACTTAGAAACTCTATATAAAAAATTCGTTAAAAAAGAAAATAAAGAGTATAAAAGCTCTAGATTTGTGCTTCTTGGAATATTTATAATTAGCTTCATTTTGGAAGTATCGTATTTCAATTTTCAAGGATTCAATCAACACTATAAAAAAGAAACAATATCTTTAACTTCAGAAAAAATTAAATTATCTAATGGCGCTAAATTAACAGATGAAGGTCTTATATATATTCCGAGCGACGGAACTATTACAATAGATACTACTGATATTACACTTAAGAACATTTACTTTACTTTTAATAATGTTAGTCTTAACGTCGAAACATATTTTAAAACAAGTTCACAAGAATTCTCATTTTTAACCAACCCTAAAACAGATCTTTATAATTATATGGATATTGGAAGAGTAGGGGAGACCCAATCCCTTCAAATAAGATTTAATATTAAAAATGATCACGAAGATAAATACTTTAAAAATCCAGACTTATATTTAAAGAGTATAACTTTAAATGCACAAATGCCATTTGCATTTAACGCTATAAGACAAATTTGTATTATATCACTATTATCACTTATTGTTTTCTTACCTACTATAAGCAAAAAATTTGGTCAATCGCTCAAAAATAATGATAGTAGTTATAAGAAATTAGAATATGGACTACTTTGCATTTTTGGCATTACATTATTAGCCTATTTAATATCTGTTTTATTTATATTTAAAGATAAATTCTTAGTTCAATATAGTTCTATTGATATTCAAAATTCCAATATTTATTTTCAACAATTTGATGCTGTTATGAAAAATAGACTTAGTTTGGATTTGCCTGTTGATGATAGATTAATAGCTTTGCCAAATCCTTATGATACAAATAGTAGAAATGGCATTCCATATTATTGGGATCACGCCTTCTATAATGGAAAATATTATTGCTATTATGGAATAGCTCCTGTCATTTTATTTATGCTACCAGTCTACTATATTTCTGGAGGATATATTCCAAGCATAGCTAGCATACAACAAATGGGTATGATAATTTCACTATTTGGCTTATTGTTAGCTGAAATTGAAGCAGTCAAAGCCTTCACAAAGAAAAACAATTTTAAATTTACTGTTTTTCTTTTATTATGTAGCATATCTTTATCTTTAACTTTTTATATAACATCTTATAAAACAGGATATTATGTTGAAGGAATTTACCACATTCCATACGCATATGGTATAGCCAATATGTTCTTAACTTTCTTCTTTGTTTTAAAAGCTTATAATTCTAAAACAAATAGTCGAATAACATATTTAACACTATCAGCTGTAACTATCGTTTTACTTGTTTTAAGTCGTCCAAACTTAATTGTAACCTTTATATTTTTAGCTCCTTTATACCTTAAAATGCTTTTTGAAAACAAAGCTTGGAAGAAAAATATTATAAAGTTTATCCCATGTTTTGCAATAGTAATCGTCGGGGCTATAGGAGTAATGATTTTTAACAAAGCAAGATTTAACTCTTTCTTTGAATTTGGTCAATCATATCAATTGACAGTTACTGATCAAACAAATTTACCTTTCAGCAGCAAAGCTTTAATAAGCGCTATTTTCCATTTCTATTTACAACTACCAGCTTTTTGTAATTCCACAAATGGTATGCCTTTCTTTGATGCTTCTTACTATTATATAGGTATGGAAACTCATCCATATACTTCTTACACAATAGGTCTTTTCTTTGCACCTATATTCTTAGTTTGTTTTGCTATTCCATTATGCTTTAGAAAAGAAGAAGATAACTATATTAAATCAAGTATTATCCTTCTTCCTATTGCTAGCTTAATAATCAGTACTATAACTGCTAGTTATGCAGGAATATGCGTAAGATATAATCTTGATATTTTCCCGATAATGGCATTTTCAACATTTATAACTATATCTAAATTATTCGATAAATATAGCGATAACAAAAAAGTGATAGAGCCATTATTTAAAGTTATTATCTTTGTATTAATAATTAGTACTATAATTTGCTTCGATTATATATTTGTAAGATTTGATGGATTAACTGGCGAAGATGTTAATGGATTATTATTCCACTACACATCTTTCTGGGGACACTATAATACATCGCCATATTCAAATAGTTTTATAATTCCACTTGTATCTTTAATACTCGTTGCAATAGCAAGCAATATACTTACTGAAAAGAAAGTTATAAATAATATTCAATAACTATAAGTAAAATTTAAAGCGTATACTTATCCCCTTCACTATATATAACCGTAAGTTTTAATATGTTTTTGCTCACTTTTTTAACAAATTTTAATTTCTTTACATTTTAAAGTTAATAAAGGTCAAAATTTTTGACCAATAATTTTCAGCAATTATATTATGAAATATACAAATCTGTCACAATGTATTGTATAGCTGAAGTTCCAATGAAACTAGGATACATAATCTTACATGTTTATACGCTCTATTTCTTTTGAAAAATCACTCAAAAACTCTTTTAAATATGTTTGGTCAATTTTATTGTTGAATTTTAATTCTTGAAAAGATTTATTAATTAAAATTCCATTAAACAAAAAATATCCAAAGTCATCACACTCTACATTTAAATATGAACCAAAATCATAATCTTTAATAGATGCTTTTCCTGTAAGAGTTTTAAACATATTTTCAATTTTTCTAAAAAATAAAATTAAATCACTATAGTTAACTAAAAAATTGGTTTTACCATAAAATCCATCACTAAAAATTTCAACCAAACAAGATGTATTGTACGGATTACCTTCTTTAAATTCATACATATCATAATCTAATATTTTCAAAATTATTTTAAATGAATCAGATAAAATGTTTGCCATGTTTTTCTCCTAGCAGCCAAAACAGAAATACAAAATAATCTCCGCTTTACTATATTTAATAATTTCTTTGAAGTAAAGTTGAATATTGATATGGTCTAGCTAAATAATCAAGCTTAAATAATGTCCAGGAAAATTCATAATCACCTAAATTCTCAACTAATAAAAAATTACACAAAATTATTGACAATTACAGAAAATGATGCCCATACTTTTCTAAAGTACTTTATGCTTTTATAAACTATACTACATATATTAGTTTTATCTTTAAAATTTAATTTATATTATTTCTCCATTAGCAATTTCTTTAAATCCTTCAAATAATTTAAATCTAACGCCTTGTTTTAACAAACAATGTGGTGCATTCTTCATTAAAAATCCTATTTCAGAAATTGTTTGATGACTAGAAATAAATTTTTTGTTTATCAAAAACAAACTCCAACTTAATATTTTGTCATCACCAATAATTTTTATCATTGGATAAAAAACATATTCTACTTCTGGTACTCTTTTCTTTCCACCCTCTTCAAATTTAATCCATGTTACTAATGCGTTCATTATCATTTTACCTTCTATAATACAAGCCAAATTCTTGAAATTAATTTGTTAACTACATCAATATATATAAAATATGCACTACCAATGTCATCTAAATATGACCAGTAAAATGCTGTACCATTGCTTATTGCCTTTTTTAATCCAAATCTTGAAATTCTAGAGCCTATAATTTTATATGTATTATCTGCCTTTTTCATTTCAGATGCAAATGCTTTTGCACTAGATTTAGATGACCAAAAATACTTTCCTTCAGCAAAACCCTTTGTAGCAAATTTTCCAGAACGTACAATATCTTCATATTCATTCAATCCAACAACACGATAACATCGGGTATATTTAATAGCACCTATTCCTGCACTAACAAGAGCAAATATTCCACCCCACATTGCTCCATCAGCTGCACCATCTGCAAAGCCTTTCCAGAAGTCTTTACCTTGCACTACATTTATTGTTCCTTGAATTAACGCTCCATTTATAATACTGACACCCATTCCAATAAGCACTGGAGTTAATGTTCCACCAGATAATAAAGTCAAAGCCACAGCTCCAGCAAATGCTACTCCACCAATCACCCATTTAGCCCAATTAGGTAATGCAAAACACCCATCAGGATCAGCCATATTAACTGGATCATTT
>ULNA01029595.1_pt1 | contig 15091 bp, 8 predicted proteins | sample 1951801 | NCBI WGS metagenome assembly ULNA01 (sample SAMEA4835565, study PRJEB28245) | human gut metagenome | biome: gut microbiome; material: fecal sample | place: Denmark | collected 2008
TGTAAAGACCGTTATCGGTTCCGAGCCATATCATTCCATCACTGTCCTGGGTAATGGCACAAACGGACTGAGCACCTTCAAGGGAGGTGTTAACGAAACGCTGCGCATGGATGGCGAGCGAAACAAAGAGCATAGCAATTGCCATGCTGATGCGGTTTATAGGTTCTTTTGACTTTTTCATGTGTGCAAATTTACACAATATTCATGATAACGCCAAAAAATATCGGAGAAAATTCATAAAAAAAAAGAATCCCCTGGAAAAATAGCCGCTGCTATTCCCAGAGGATCCGATATAAACTATATACTTTATAACCAACTGAAATCGGTCTTTGTCATCTTATATTGCCTGAAGCGTAATCGACTTTTCGATATTTCGCTTGCTGTCTTTTACCTTCAGGATGATGTCACCCTTCTGCTTGCTGCTCTGTACGATGACTACGAGTTTGCCGGAGAAGAGTTTCATCTGAGGCTGGGTGAACGGTTCGAGCGATGTGGCATCGCCATTGCAAGCAGCCTTGAAAGTGCCGGCACCACTCACCTCGAAGGTCAGTTCGTCATCGGCAAGCGGACATTCATTGCCGTCCTTATCCTGCAGACTCACGGTGATGAAGGCAAGATCGTTGCCATCGGCATTCAGCAGCACATTGTGTTCATCGGTACAGCCTTCTACCATGCAGGCAATAGGCTCATGATCAGGTGTTTCTACGCTGAACTTCATCTGTGCAGGCTCGCCGGCGGTACGCTTCACGTCCTCGCCCACCTTATCGCCATACTGGTTGTAGGTAACCACGCGAATCTCACCCGGTTCATACTTCACATTGTTCCAGCGCAGACGGTAGCGGTCGAGGCGGCTTGACTTGTCCTTGCGAACCCTGCCCTGACTCTTGCCGTTGACGAAGAGTTCGCCTTCCACACCATCGGTGTAGCAATATACAGGGGTAACCTGTCCTTCCCTGCCCTTCCAGTTCCAGTGAGGAAGAAGATGGGTGGTATGCTGCTGCTCGTTCCAGCGGGCACGATACATATAATATCTATCCTTTGGAAGTCCGGCAAGGTCGCAGATACCGAAGTAGCTGCTGCGGCTTGGCCAGTAGGTATCGTATGGAGTAGGCTCGCCCAGATAGTCGTAACCGGTCCATACAAACTCACCGATTACCCAACTGTAGTCATCCTGCATCTTCCAGTCATCATCCGGAAGATTACTCCAGGAGCAATACTCCGTATCATAGCTAGAGCACTGACCATCGGCGTATGGATTGTTGTTGCTGGCACGCACCTGAACCGGGAACTTATACACGCCACGGGAGCTGACGGTAGATGCTGTCTCTGAACCCAGGAGGAATCCCTGAGGCAACTGCTCGATATTCTTATAATATTTATGTACGCGATAGTTGAAGCCCGGAACGTCCATCACCTGGGCAAATCCACTCTTCAGGGCAGCCTCAGCCTTGTCCATACCCTGGGTAACAGGGCGGGAAGGATCATACTGATGACAGATATCCTGCAGATGCTTGGCTATCTCCTTACCCTCCTTGCTCCACTGCTCAGGAATCTCGTTACCGATACTCCACATAATGATGCTAGGATGGTTGCGATGGTGCTTCACCAGATTGGTCATATCCTTGTCGCTCCACTCCTTGAAGAACTTGGCGTAGCCATTCTTGCACTTAGGATAAATCCACATATCGAAGCTCTCAGCCATTACCATCATACCGAGAGAGTCGCAGAGTTCCATCTGCATGGTAGAAGGCATGTTGTGGGCTGTACGGATGGCGTCGCAACCCATCTGCTTCATCATCTTGATCTGACGGATGAGAGCTGCCTTGTTTTCTGCAGCACCCAATGGACCGAGGTCGTGGTGCAGACAGACGCCCTTCAGTTTGCGGGTAACGCCATTGAGCTGGAAACCATAATCCTTGGATACGGCAATGGTGCGGATACCGGTCTTCAGGGTCTGGACATCAGCCACCTTCTTTCCTTCATATCGGGTAAGCTTTACCTGATAGAGATAAGGAGATTCCGGAGACCAGAGCTGAGGATTCGCCACCTTCAGAGTAGTCTTGATTTCAGGATTAGCACCTGTGACGATCTGCTCGGCAACCTTCTTGCCAGCCTCATCCAACAGGGCTATAACGGTTTTGCCCGACTTACCAGTCTTTCCTTCCAGCAGCGCATTTACTTCTACTTCAGCTTCCTGCTTATCAGCCTTCAGGGTACGGACGAAGGTATCCCAGGTAGAGAAGTTCTCGTTGCCATAGAGTTCTACGGAAACCGGACGGTAAAGACCGCCTCCCGGATACCAGCGACTGCTTTCCTCTACATTATTAAGATGTACCTCGATGAGATTACTCTTACCAAACTGGATGAAAGGTGTGATGTCGATGCGGAAGGCATTGTAGCCGTAAGCCCACTTGCCTGCCTCCTTGCCATTGACGCTGACAACAGGCTGGCTCATGGCACCGTCGAAGACGAGTACGGCACGCTTATAGCCCTTAGGAGCCGTCCAGTTCATCTTATACATACCCTCGCCTATCCAAGGCAGCGCACCAGAACGTCCCGACTTCTCGGTCTTTTCGGTTTCGCCATTCTGCTCGATGGCCACCATCTGCAGGTCCCATTTCTTATCAAAAGGACCCGAGATAGCCCAATCGTGCGGAACAGCTACCTGCTGCCACGCCTTGCCATCACGGGAGAAATCCCACGATGGCAAATTTATTATTTTTCGGCTCTGCGCCTGGCACACGGAAGAGAGCGCCAGGGCAAGAGTCATGAAAGCTATGCTTTTCTTGATCATATATATTATTTTCTATAGTTTGTTCTATATTCTATCTTCAGATTCGCTTCTATCGCTCCCAAAGGAAGCGAAGAAAGCTAACTTACCTGATTACTTGAAGGCATCGAGTGCAGCGGTTGGCTTGCCGCTGTTGTCGAAGGCTCCCTTGTCGTAGCCGTTCCAGCCACTGTTGCACTCAGGCTCCCAGTAGAACACACCCTCGCAGGTAGAGATTGCCTTGCAGCCATTCACCATCTTCTTGAGGAATGGAGCGGCATTCTCTGAATTCCACACCATACCAATCTCTGAGATGATGACATCGCAGTTGTATTTGCCGGAAAGGGTCTTGATGTTGCTGAGGCAATCATCAGAAACCTGCTCCCAGGTCTGGTCGGTAATCCAATCAGGATAGAGCGACATACCGATGACATCCCACTTGGCTCCATTCTGCTTCAAGCCGTCAAACATCCAGGTATATTGGCTCAGGTTATTTCCCTTATCGAGATGCACAATCACCTTAGCCTCCGGATAAACCGCCTTGACGGCATCATAACCGACATTGATATAAGCGGCAAAGTTTGCCATGTTCTTAGAGGCACGGCCTGTCACCTTCAGGGCAGCATCGCCATCCTCATCATTCCAGAGCATTCCGTCGGTGGTCTCGTTACCTACCTGTACCCACTCTACGTTGACGCCTCTTGCCTTCAAGGCATTCAATACATCCTTGGTATGATCGGCAACCGCCTGCTTCATCTGACTGAAGTCATAGTTCTTCCAGGCAGCAGGAACACCCTGCTTTCCTGGGTCAGCCCAGGTATCAGAGTAGTGGAAGTCTATCATCAGTCGCATACAGAGCTGCTGAGCTCGCCAAGCCTTGGCGATGACATCATCCTTGCCACACCAGCCACCTTCCGGATTTACCCAGACACGCAGACGGATGGAGTTCATGCCGAGGTCGCGGAGAAGCGCCATGCACTCAGTAGCCTTACCGTTAGTATTATAGAACTTCTTTCCGTTCTGCTCCATCTCTGTAATCCAACTTACATCGGCTCCCTTGGCGAAGCCACTCATATCGTATGTCTTCTCCTTTTCGGGAGTGGTATTATCATCATTGCTGCAACTCGTGCCCGTAATAGAAAACAAGAGTGCTGTAGCCAGCAATATGGCTTTTCCAAATATATTCTTCATTGCTATTTTTCTTATTAATTATTCATATTTCCATGTCATGGTGTTGAGGTCGGCGGTAACGGTAACTTCACCACCAGTTACATCATCCTTGAACCAAATGTCCCAACAGTCACTAGCTGTTGACAATTTAAAAAGATCGCTTGGATCAGAACCATACCAAGTCTGCTTGTCGTCCTTGTTTTCACCTACGAAGATAAACCGGAAATTCTCCCAAGCTGTTGGCTTGTACTTGCAGGTATAAACGCCATCACTCACCTTGTTCATCACAGCAAGAAGGGTGTTACCATCCTTAGAGAACATACAGAGGGTATTGCTAACCTCTGGCTCTGGAGTTGTCTGGTCGCCCTCAACGATGGTGTATTCCAGCTGGCTGTGCTCACCAACTTTCACGGTTACGGTATAAGTACCAGCCTTGGCAATATTTACACTTCCAGCTGTTGCAGCATCTGTCATTTTGCCATCAGCCAAAGTATAGTTCATGGTCTTCACCACAGCTGCAGCATCTTCTGTACCTGTATCCTTGCTGTACTCTGCACCTGTTGCTACGATGCTAATTGGAGTATTATCGGCTGCGGTTGTAATCACCTTGGTCCAAGCATAGTTAGGAGCATCATAGGTCATATCTTCACCATTCAACTGCATCGACTTGATGTAAGTTGGCTTAAGTTCCTTAGCTTTTGTATCAAGAACTGTATAATAAATACCTGTCTGACCTGGGAACCAGATGTTCCATGCAGACTCAGTATTATCCATTTCGTACACATGGTTATCCTGTCCTACATTACCCCAAATGGTACCATCATTTTCCTTACCCCAGATATGGAACCAAGAAGAGGCATTCATATAGCCAGAATAAACTCCATCAGAATTAGGAGAATAGAGTTTGGTCAGAACTTGATCCTTTTTCTCATTCAGGATATTGATGTAGCTCATATCAATGAGGTATGGAGTAACCTTTACCTGGCAGACATTGCTGTAAGCGGCATCAAGATTGGCACCCATCTGACTCTTGATACGGAAATAAAGAGGTGAACTCACATCAGGAGACAAGCCGAGATCCTTGGCTGCAGCATTGAGATCAGCACCGGTGAAAGCCTTGGAAAGGTCGGTTACGGTGTATTCCTTCACTGATGCGAAATCTTCTGAGGCGGATGCCTGCAGATAAGTCTTCAACACTCCGCTGCCCGCAGGCTTGGTTTCATCGCTCGAAAACAAGGTAGGATTCTGCCAAGCCAACGAGAGGACAACGTCCTTACTGTTATCTACAGACAGCTTCACATCGGATGCCGATGCCATCAGATCGGATGCCTTGAAGCCATCCAGATATATCTTGTCGCCACTCTCGTCGCAACTCACCAGAGCGGTGAGTGCGCAGAGAAGCATCATCAGGTTTCTAAATATCTTTTTCATTGTTATTTGCATTGTAATTTAACATTCAACACTCAACATTCAACATTGAGTTAATAGTTGTCGTTATGAAGATTTGGATTTGCGGTAAGCTCGGTGTTAGGAATTGGATAGATGTTGTACTTGCTATCCACTGCCTGTCCATCGTGGACACCACCCTTCCACTGCCAGATGTACTTATTAGTAGTAAACTGACCATAGCGAATCAGGTCAGTACGGCGATAACCTTCATGATAGAGTTCACGGGCACGCTCATCGAGGATGAACTGGAGGAACTCATCATCGTTGGCAAAATTGCTTGCCCATACATCAGAAGCATGAGAGCGCTCACGAAGCTGGTTGATCCAATAGATAGCACCCTGCTTGCGGGAAGCAATCACGTCAGGATCTGCAGCATCACTACCACCAGCCCAGTTATCCCAGTCATTATGCAGACGAACCACGCACTCGGCATACATCAGATAGACATCAGCCAAACGGAAGAGAGGGAAATCGGTATCCACACCTGCATCTCCTGTATTGGATGCAGTGGTTCCATCATCCTTCAGGTTACTCCATTTCTCAGAAAGATAGCCAGCGGTTTCATCGGTCATGCTGGTTACATCCTTGCTCTGACCATTGGTAAAGAACTTGCAACGCTTGTCACCATTGCCATCAATATCGGTCTGGGTAAACTTATCCACGAACTCAGGACGAAGACGGAATTCACTCCAGCCGGCAGTTACACCATAATCGGCTACATTCTGGTTGGCATTCGACATACTTACCTGTCCACAAACCAGATAGGTAGAAGAACCCCAGCTTACAGTATGCTCAGCACTTACCGGCAAGGCGAAGATAATTTCGTTGGTACGCTTATCATTATCAGCATTGAAGAGCTTGCTGTAATCAGACTCCAAAGAGTAGCCCATATCCATCACCTTCTCACAAGCCTCCTTGCACTCGGCATACTTGGCAACGCCGGTATAAACCTCGCTGTTCAGATAAAGCTTGGCAAGCAAGGTATAGGCAGCACCCTGAGAAGCCTGACCGTAAGGACAGGTGGATGCTGGAAGCATATCACCTACACAATCCTTCAACTCGCTCTCAATATAATCAAATGTCTGCTGAGGAGTATAACGAGGAGGAATGTAGCTGCCCACAGGGTCGTTCTCTGTCACCATCGGAATGTTGCGATAGAAATCGAGGGCATGGTAATAGAACAGAGCGCGCATAAAACGGACTTCAGCCTTATACTCCTTCATCTTCTCAGCATCAGCACCTGAGAAATTGGCATTATTGGCATTGCGGAGGAACTCGTTGCAGAGGGCGATGTTGTAGTAGATACGATAATACATATCTGATACCCAGGCATCGTTAGCATCCCAGGAGAGATAAGTAAGACCCGTAGTCTGCTCACCTGTCAGCCAGGTAGAGGCAAATTCATCGGTACCACACTCCTGCATATTGATAAACATACGCATGTAGTCGAAGCCACTGCCGCCGTTCAATACGGATTCCATATCCTTATTATCGCCGCCCTTGCCCTGACCGCTAGTCACCATGGCAGCGTAAATCTTACCCAGCACAGCCTCATAATTGGCAAGCGAGGTATAAACATCCTTAGAGGTTGTCTCTGTATGAGGATATTGGTCAAGATCGGAAACACAGCTGGTAGTGCCTGTCAGCACCGCTGTTCCCATCATCATACTATATAATATATTCTTAAGTTTCATTGTTATCTGTTTTGATTGTTAGAACTGAAGTCCGAGGCTTACTGAGTAAGTGCGAGGACGTGGATAGAATGAGTTGTCCATTCCGTTTGGCACCTCAGGATCTGTACCTGAGTAACCGGTGATGGTGAATACATTCTGTACCATCGCAGATACGGTGAGCGAAGCCCACTTGTTGATCTTGCCTACATTGTAACTCAAACTCAGGTTGTCGAGTTTCAGGAACGAAGCATTCTCTACGTAGTAATCAGAGAGATACTGACGGGTCTTGAAACCTGTCTTCAGGAAGCTGGTATTGAGGTTGTTGAGTTGTGAGTTGTTGTAGCTTACTGTCTCAAAAGCACCTGTACTCATACCCATGCCGTTGTATACATAGTTGTCGATGTTGGCACGGAAACTCATACCGAGTGTCAGCTGCTTGTATCTCAAAGATGTGCTCAAGCCCATGATGTACTTAGGGGCTGGAGAATGATAGCGGTAGAGATCGGCATCATTGATTTCGCCATCATTGTTCAAATCGGCATAAGCACCCTCGATAGGCTTGCCTGTCTTAGAGTCGTAGAGCTGATGATATACGTAGAACATGTATGGCTCATATCCCTCTGAAAGTACCTGGAACTGGTAAGCATCGATAGATGGACCTACCTTCACGTTGGTCTGGCTTCCACCCTTTGTCAATGAAAGGTTCTTCACCTTCATGTTCTGCCAGGTAAAGTTGTAGCTCAGATTCCACTCCCAGTCCTTGGTCTGGATAGGGGTTGCATTCAGAGAAACCTCAATACCCTTGCTGTCCACATTACCTACGTTGGTAAGGATAGTCTTTGAGAAGTTGGTTCCTGCTGCTGTTGGTACTGATGCCAACAGGTCCTTGGTCTTACGGGTATAGAAATCGATGGCACCACCGATACGGCCATCCAGGAATCCGAAATCGAGACCGAAGTTCCAGGAGGTTGTAGTCTCCCACTTCAAGTCTGATACGTATGCCTCAGGACGGTAAGTATTGATATACTGTCCGTTGATGAATGCTTCGGCACCTGTCACGCTGTAGGTATAAACCGGCAAATAGTTGTAGTTACCGATACCTTCCTGCTGACCGGTAACACCATAGCTGGCACGGAGCTTCAAGTTAGAAAGTACCTTCTGGTTCTTCAACCAAGGCTCTTCTGTCAAAGTCCAGCCCAAAGCAACAGATGGGAAAGTACCCCAACGGGTATCCTTAGAGAAACGGGAAGATGCGTCTCGACGAACGGTTGCCGTCAGGAGATACTTTCCATCGAATGAATAGTTGATACGTCCGTAATATGACAACATTACATGACGGTAATCTGATGCCTTTACGGTTGACAGGTTTGTGCCTGCCGCACTTTTGGTATAATAAAGAGGTGTAGTACTCTTCCAATACTGGTAGTCGTAACCGGCTGTCAGATCTACATTACTCTTGATATCTTCGAAATACTTTGCATAGTTGGCATAGAGGGTAAGCAAGCGGTTCTCATTCTTCTGAGGACCATACTTGTAATCGCTACCGCCCAAAGACTCATCCTTGTTGTAGCTCTGTGCTGCGTAGGCAGGAACATAAATGGTTCCGTCGCCCTTGGCATAGTCAGCACCCACGGTAGCATGGAGCTTGAGGTCTGGCAGGAAATGAACCTTGTAATCTACATCCATAGAACCGATGAAGCGGCTCACCTTACTCTTTGAATCATACAGATCCACCAGACCGCGAGGGTTTCTTACACCCGCATTCACTGGATAGCCATCAGCATCGAGTGCCTCATTATAGCCACCATATTTGTCGTTGCCGGAATAAACCGGGATGGTTGGGTTGAATGTAGCAGCAGCCCATACGGCACCACCATTATTGAATGAGTTGTTATTGAGGGTTCCCTTGGCATTGATGGTCAACTTCAGGTGATCCTGGAAGAAGCTAGGAGTCAATACCACGTTACCTGTCCAGCGCTCTACATTGTCCTTGCGAACCAGACCGCTCTGGTTGTAATAGCCTACAGACACGCGGAATGGCAACCATTTGTCGATGCTGCCGCTCACGCTGAGGTTATTATCTGTACCGAAAGCTGTGCGGTAAACCTCATCGTTCCAATCGGTATTGGCTGTACCGAGCAATGACTTCTGGTTATCTGTACCAAATTGGTTGATGACATTCACAAATTCATCACGACTCAGCATATCTACCATCTGCGCACGGGTCTGCAAACTGTTGGTGGTATTGAAGTTCACCTTTACAGCACCCTGCTGTCCCTTCTTGGTGGTAATGATGATGACACCGTTAGAGGCACGGGAACCATAGATGGCTGTAGAAGAAGCATCCTTCAATACAGTCATGCTCTCGATATCAGAAGGGTTGATCATGCTGAGGAAGTTGCTGCTGTTACCCGAGATACCACCCTGCTCCAATGGCACACCATCGAGCACGATAAGAGGGTCGTTGCTGGCATTAAGAGATGCACCACCACGCACACGGATGGTACTACCGGCAGAGGCAGAACCACTGTTGGACATAATCTGTACACCCGAAACCTTACCGTTGATCAACTGTTCTGGAGAAGAAACGAGACCTTTATTAAAGTCCTTCGATTTCACGGTAGCTACGGAACCAGTCAGGTCACTCTTTCTTGCCGTACCATATCCGATGACCACGACATCAGCCAGCGCCTTGCTGTCGGATTCGAGTTTCACCTTCATATTGTCTGAGATAGAAAGTACCTTATCAATATAACCGATATAAGATACCTTGATCTTCTTGGCTGAAGAAGATACCTGAAGACTGAAGTTACCGTCAAAATCAGTAACTGTACCGCCCTTTTCGCCTTCCACCATGACAGTGGCGCCAATCAGAGCCTCACCATTCTGCGCATCAGTCACCTCACCTTTGATGGTTCTTGTCTGCGCCATGAGTTGCAGACATCCGATGACGAACAATGCCACGAGAAGCAAACTTCTCTTTGCTAAATTCTGGATTGCGTTCATTGTTTTACTTTTAGGTTGCGTTTTACGTTTAAATGAGTTTGCGTTTAAAATTGTTTTCAGTTGCAAAAGTAGAGAAAAAAGAAGAAAACAGCAGATAGATTTAAGACAAAAATAAAGAAAAAACGGACAAAAGCAAATCTTTATCTAGCTTTTGTCCGTTTTGTCATTAAAGAGGCAGGAATCTTTAAATCAGTTCTATACCTTTACTCTTTTACAGGTACAAGTTTAATACCAAAGAGGTTGCATGTATCCTGCTTTGTAATAGTATGAGAACCTGCATCCAATGTTACAGTCATTGTCTTAGCTGTTGAATCAATAACTGCATTTACTTCAGCAGGCTTCTTTCCATCAATTTTGGCGTTCGTCTTGGTATCTGCAGAACTGAAATAAAGGGTCATTGTGACTTTCTTATCAACAGTTACTGAGATATTAGTTGCAGACTCCATCTTTACACAAGTAGAATATGAAGTGCCGTCAATAGTAGCAGTTCCCTTATTTGTAGCATAGTTACCTGAGACTGTTACTATGCTACTTGAAGGCTTAGAATCTGTGAATGTTACCAAAACAGTACCCTCGATAGGAGTTACAGTACTGCCACCTTCTGTTGTACCACCGGTAGAGCCACCAGTACTACCACCTTCGCCAGAACCACCAGTGCTGCCACCTTCAGCAGAACCACCTTCGCCAGTTGCATTGCTCTCACCGAATACCTTAACAACACCAGAAGTATAAGCATCAAGAATGCTTGCCAAAGCAGGCCATGGCTGCTGATGACCATTTGTTACGACTGTCTCATCAGGAATAACGAAATCAATATCACCATGATTCAAACGACCTGCACCATAGAAGCCTTCTACGATAGAAGGAACATCTTCTGCCTTATCTGCAGCGTATGCATACATGAGGCTTGAGTTGGTATCGAAGTTGTTGTAAGAAGTACCACCTACCAAAGTCTTTATGCTTGCAGGAACCTGCTTACTTGGATCAGAAACCTCGTAGGCATCAAAGCTTGTATTGTTTTCTGCGTATGTGATATAGCTGAAGTTATCAGGCTTGTTGGCAAATACATTGCCGTATGCCTTAATCAAACCACCTTTCTCACCAGAGAAAGTACCATCACCCTTGGCATCAGTACCCTGCAAAGAGCTCATGATAGGACGCTTGGTTGCATCAAAGTAGTTTGACTCCATGAACACACTTGAACCACTGGTTGCACCAATACCATAAACATCACAATGCTGATAGTAGTTGTTGTACATGTGAACACTCATAGTACGAACGCGAGCCATACGAGAGTCTGAATGGTCGAACCAGTTGTGATGATAAGTAATCCAGTTTTCACCAGTTTCACTCTTCATACCACACATAGAAGCCTTACCATTATCCCAGAAGCGGTTGTAAGCTACAGTAACATACTTAGAATCGCCCTTGATGTCTACAGTACCGTCACCCTTGGCCTGGTCGGCAGCACTACCCTTTTTACCATAGAAGAGATCCATGTTGTGAATCCATACATGAGAGTTTTTAGTATCAAGAGACATAGCATCATCCAGGCAACGTATGATAGCAAAGTTACGGAACTCTACACTCTCAGCCTCTCTAAGCAAGAAGCCGAAGCCATATACGGTAGCATCATCACCGACACCTTCGAATGTCATATTCATCATAGCTCCCTTAACCTGCAAACCTTCTGCAGAACTTGAAATGTGATCCAAATCAGAAAGATTTACCTTACCGATGATTCGGAATGCGATAGGGGTTTTATCCTTGCCCTTAGAATAAGCATCAATAATAGACTGAAGACCGGTAATGGTCTCAAGCTTACCCGTATTAGCGGTTGTAGAAACGGTCTTAGCTGTCTTGGCTGTAATATAGAGAACCTTAGCACCAGCCTTCAAAGTACCATCATTATTATAAGCACCTACACCAGCATACTTGAAATGAGCAAAGCCCTCACGGTTGTAGCTCTTTACTACCAAGTTAGAAGCTGTATTGGCACCAGCAATCTCTTTACCTTCAGCATTTACAGGAACAACCTTTACAGAATAAGTACCAGCCTTCAAACCGAGAACATCGGCACGATAGTAAGAAGCATACTGACGAACCAACTGAGCATCAATCTTCTTGTCATCTACATATACATTATAAGAAGAAGCACCCTCGAATGGAGCCCACTTCAGGTAGGCAGACTCCTGCCAGCCCTTTGCCTCAGTAATCTGAATCACACCTGCAGGATTGTCAATATCACCACTTTCGCCCTGCTCTACTTTCTTTGCGAAACTGATTTTCTGAACAGAAGCATCATACTCATCATTCTCTGAGCCTGATTTAGGAGTAATAATAGTCTTGTCACCATCGAACTTCACACTTGTCAAGTCGGCAGTATTGTAATACTTCACATCACCAGCATTGGTGGTAACATACATCTGACTGACCTTGCTGTTACGAGCCACGGCATGGGTAATCTTAAATGTCCCTGTCTGAGCCACAGCAGCACTCAAACTCATCAGGAGGAGTGCCAAAGTAAATACCATTTTCTTCATTGTTCAATCCTCCTTATTTTATTTGATGATTACTTTCTTACCATTAATAATATAAACACCCTTAGATAAGCCCTTAGGGGAAGAACCTACACACTGGCCCTGAAGGTTATAAACCTTACCTTGCAATGCTTTCTTTATATCTTCTACCTGACTGATGCCGGTAGTTTGATAAGTGAAAGAAAGGATTACGAGCGACATATCTGCCTGATCAGATGTATTATCTGAATACTGAAGAACGACATTGTCGCCATCAAAGGTAATCTCTGTGACAGTCTTGTCTATGACCTGGCCATCAATCTTAACCGTCTGTTTGCTGCCGGCAAATACTGCCGTAGACAACATTCCAGCCAACAATAATAAATAAGCTTTTTTCATTTTAATGAATGTTTGTTAGATTTATGTTTTGGTTTGTTTTTGAATTTTACAATGCAAAAGTAGTGAAAAAATAGCTATTATAAAACATCCTGGCGCATTTTTCATACGCAAACGTTTTCATAAGTGTAAAATGGAGTATTATAAAAAAGGGCATAAAAAAAGACTGAATCCTGTTACGAAGATTCAGTCTCATAAAGAAGTGGTACCACCAGGAATCGAACCGGGGACACAAGGATTTTCAGTCCTTTGCTCTACCAACTGAGCTATGGCACCAACTTTCACAAATCGCGATTTATCATTTGCGGGTGCAAAGGTAATACTTTTTTCTGGTTCCTGCAAATTTTTCGGGAAATTTCTTTCAAAAAAAGATAAAAAAGTCTATTTTTGTTGGTGTTGTCCATTATTTAATGTACCTTTGCAGCAGATATCGGGATTTAGCGCAGTTGGTAGCGCACGTCGTTCGGGACGATGAGGTCGCTGGTTCGAGTCCAGTAATCCCGACCAAACAATTATATAGACTTAAAATCCGTAAGCCTATGAAGTTTATAAAGGATTTTTTTTATATCAATTACCATGAACGGCGAGCATTACTCGTAATCCTGACCCTGCTCGTTGTCAGTACCACAATGATTTTCATTGTAGGTTCTAAAGAAACTATGCCATCAGAAAAGCAACAAGCCCATAACGATAGTATCATCAGACATGCCACGCGGCAACAGCCAGGCTATTATGACGAAGGACTTCAGTCGAGCGAAGTATTCGCCTTTGACCCCAATACGGCAAGCCAATCTGATTTCCAACGGCTGGGACTGGAATCATGGCAAGCCAGAAACATCATCAAATACCGAAATAAAGGAGGTATCTTCAGGACACCTAGAGACTTTGCGCGGGTTTACGGACTAACCAAGAAGCAATTCGAAAAACTGCTGCCCTTTATCAGAATTGGTAAAGACTACCAGCCGGCTGCCAACTTTTACCCAAGAGAAAGATACAACTACGGCTATCAAGAGACGGCTATAAGAACTAGAGAAGAAAGGAAGAAAGACACTACCCAATACAATTATCCACGGAAACTGAAAGAAGGCCAGTATATCAACATCAATTCTGCTGATACAGCCGAACTGCAGAAAATTCCCGGCATAGGCTCTTACTATGCCAGAAGTATCATCAGATACAGAGAGCGGTTAGGCGGTTTCGTTTCCATGAGCCAGATACAAGAAGTGGAAGGCGTGCCCGAGACAGCCCTCCACTATATGAATATTGATGCAAAACATATCCGAAAAATGAATGTCAACCAGCTCAGTTTAGCCGAACTGCGCAAACATCCTTACCTGGACTTTTACCAGGCAAAGGAAATCGTTAACTACCGCAGAACCCATGGTCCGCTGAAAAGTGCTGAAGAACTGCGTCTCCTCAAAGACTTTCCACCTGCCGAAATAGAAAGAATCAAGCCGTATCTTGCCTACTAGGGGCAAGATAGCCTGTCTGCAAGTTTGCCGGTGCCTGTCTGCAAGTTTGCCGGTTTTGCTAAATGACACCAAACTGGTGCAGGAAGATAAGGAAAATACAGATTGGACAGATAAAACGGATGGTGAACAGGAAAACAGGGAAGAGAGTTCCCTTCAAGGTTCCCCAGTTAGTAAACTCATCACGCACAATCTTCTTTGGCACATACCATCCCAGAAACAGACAGGTGATGAATGAACTCAACGGCATGAGCAGCTGGGCAGTAAAGTTGTCACAATTGCTCAGGAAATCCTTGCCGAAGAAGCCCAAATCAGGTACGGCGCCCTGAGAGAGCGAACAGAATACAGCTATGATGCTGCAAACGATGGTCTCGAACCAGGCTCCCTTGGCACGGCTTATCTTACCCTCCTCATAAATAAAGGCGGTACCTATCTCGTGCATCGAGATGGTAGAAGTCAGGGCTGCCAATACCAGCAAAGCATAGAACAACACCGAAATCACATAACCGACAACCGGCATGTTACCGAAAGCCTCCTGGAATACGTTTGGCAAGGTAATGAAGATGAGCGAAGGACCGCTGTCTGGCTGCACACCTACCGAGAAGGCTGCAGGGAATATCATCAAACCTGCCAATACGG
>ULNA01034490.1_pt1 | contig 14586 bp, 19 predicted proteins | sample 1951801 | NCBI WGS metagenome assembly ULNA01 (sample SAMEA4835565, study PRJEB28245) | human gut metagenome | biome: gut microbiome; material: fecal sample | place: Denmark | collected 2008
TATGACCTGCAATGCCGAGCCGTTCATATACCCGAACGCCGCTTTCTTCTTGGCTATCGAGCCGTCCAAAATCGTTAGCGCATACCGATAATCCGCAAACTTTTGGAACTCTTCTTCCCACACACCGACTATGGACTTCGGTGACACAACAAGCACTTTACCGATACGCTTTTGACCGTTTAACGCACCTATTAGCGCAATAGTCGTGATTGTCTTTCCCGTTCCCATATCCATTAGGAACGCTACCGCTTTGCCAGTATCGAACTGTTTTAGTGCGAAGTTGTATGCCTTTACTTGGTGGCTATAAAGGCTGCCCTTTATCGGCGGTTTGATGGTCGGTTCGGCATTTCCTTTGGTGTCCGTGCTATCTGCCGTCAAAGCCTGTAATTCTTCGTCAAGCGTTGCTCCGAGCAGTCCGAGCGTTGCCACATTTTCTTTCGTGAGCGGGACTACCCAACACTTATCGTCCGCATCGTAGAACCTGTCCTGCATATCCTTAATGCTCCCTCGATATGCGAACGAATCGTAGATGCGTATGGTTTCGTTAGATCGGACAGCGTACATTCATTCCCTCCCAGTCGATAACCTTGACCATCTTCTCCGCACCGAATGCGTTCATCATTCGTTCGCTCTGTTCGTAGTTGAACGGAAGACCGCCGAGCAGTATTGCCGCAAGTTCCGCTCTGCTGATTTCGAACTCGATACAGAACAGCGACAGACTTCCGCATTCGTCCTTTACCATTCGGATGAATTTCTTTGTATTTACTTTCACTTATTACCTCTCTTCGGCTCTTTGAATGTCTTGAGAATGCCTTTCATCATTTCCAAGTCTTCTCCCGTGAGCCCTTCTGCGATTCTTTCAAGAAACTCGGATTGTTTTGGGGAGAAATACTTTTTCCCCAGTCGGTATCCATCGGCTATGTACACGCCACCACCATGTCCTTGCACCGTGTAGACCGGGTAAGATAAGGAAAGCGTCAGAATGTCTTGGCGAATCGTCCATTCCGTCACGCCGAACTCGAATGCCAAGTTTGCCACTTGTTCGCGTCTTCTCTCGCATAAGGCTTCTAATATCGCCATGCGTCGTTCATTCGCTTTCACTTATCTCACCTCCTTTGCTCTTGATGGCTGTATTCTAAAGGTCAAACCGTTGGGGTTTTCTACGGTTTGAAAAATTATTTTCAATTTTTTTAAATTTGTTTTGGGGAAAATAAAAAGGCCACCGACTAACTACTCTCCTATTCGGATTTCGTTAATCGGTGGCCTCTCAATACTGGTTTAACCTACCGCTTTAATGCTGATTGGTTGTCTTGGTTTTACAGTGTCCCTATTGCAGACCGACCAAGTTCCTTTCGCAAGTTTATTTAGTTAGAGCGTAACAGTTCTTGACCTTGCGGTGCGAACACATCCACTTGGACGTGACGTCTGCTGATTAGTTTTGAAACCGTTACCGTGCCGCAGTGCGGACACTTTATTCGTATAAGACCGTCTTCGCCTTGATAGCCGACAATGATATTGCGGCAGTTCAGGCACACCCATTTTATAGGGACATCGCCATCTTTGAAGTGCATAGTTGTTAGATTGCCTCCTTTCTCCCTGTGATACCTCGGTTTCGTATTTTTTCTACTGCTTTTGTGCGGTTGGGACTTCCTACACAGAAGTAGAAAAGCCGTTGTATCTTCTGTTATTATCTCACTCGGCAAAACGGGGCGGATTTGCCAAGATCAATGATTGTTTATGAGTGCGACAAGCGTTCGGCTATCGTATATCGGTATCCGTTTCGGCTTTTTGAAACGCGGAATCTCTATTTCACTTCCGCATTTGTCGCAGACGAATCGTCCCTCGGTTTCTTCGAGGTACATATCTTTGTTTAGTTTCCCGCATACGGGACATTTTGCATCATACAGCATTTTCTTCACGCTCCATTTGCGCTTGGATTTCCAACCCCTTATCGCTGACATGGATGAGTTCCGTGAAGTTTCCGTTCTTGTAGAACTTCCACTCGCTCTCGGATTCACACCTTGGACAGGTGGTTTTGGCTGTTTTTCTGTATTCAAACTCTATATTTAACTTTTGACCGCATATTCCGCAGTACTTCTCTGTTTGCATTTTTGCTCCTCCCGGCTTGGCTACACCAAGTCCCTATCTATGCCATAGATATCGTCAAAGTACACCTTGCCGTTCCCTATGACTATGTACTTAAAAATCATGTTGATTTCCTTCACGGCTCCTATGACTTTTACATAGTAACCGTCTTGATAGCAAGTGAGTGCGATTCTGTCCCCTCTTTGAACTTTCGACAATTTTTCCGATATTTCGCTATCAAGTTCTTCGGAGTGGTCTCCACGCTCTACCTTGCCGAGGTCGTATTCCTTTTTCGCAAGAGCTTCTCGCAGTCCGTTTAACGCATCGAACGGAGCAAATTGCTTGGCTCTGTCTTGTCTATTCATCATTGCCGCTGTTATGTCCCCCGATGAGTTTATTTCGCATAATAAGGGTTGCTCCCTCTTGCAAGTCCGATGCCATTAGTAAGGCATTCTTCCCGAACTTCGACTGCAGCTCAAGAGTCGCTCTGGCAAGTCGCTTTTGCCTTTCGACTTCTTCCCAGTCTGTGAAAAGGTCATAACCTTCGCACCCTGCATCGCATATTCCGTCAAAGCCGATACTTACCCTGCGTATCAACGAGTTCCTGTCCGTTGTTTTTTCGAACACACCCATTGCGCTTGGCATTATCTTTTTCGGGAGATTCGTGGATGCTCCGATCTTCACTCTTCCGCCTGTCGGCGCGTGACAATCCTTTGAGTATCCAATGGTGACCGTGATGTGGCTTGCGATTACCTTTCGCCGCATCAGTTCCAAGCAACCGCTCCGCACCATCTCTTCAACGACAATCTTTGCCTTGTCGAAAGTGTAGTCCGAGAACAGCACCTGCGATGACGAGACCGATTTGCTCTTGCTTTTGTAATTCTTGATGTCGGACATTAGGCAGGACTCTCTCCCCCATGAATGGTCTATAAGCAGTTCGGCATTGATTCCGAAATCCTTATAGAGCATCTCCGAGGGATAGTTTGCGATTCCCGCCATATCCACAATTCCGCGCCGTTCAAGTCTACGGACCGTTCCCGTGGAAATTCCCCAAAAGTCAGTTAGCGGTCTGTGATGCCACAGCGTTTCTCGGAAGAGCTCTTCGTTCAAGTATCCCATATGGTCAGGGACTTTCTTTGCCGTGATGTCAAGAGCGATTTTGGCAAGGTATAGGTTTGTTCCTATCCCCGCCGTTGCCGGGATATGCAGTTTCTCCGCTATCTCGTCTATCAGCATCTTTGCGAACTCTTTGGGTGTTTTGTGGTACATCGGCAAGTAGTCTGTCGCGTCAATAAACGACTCGTCAATCGAGTACACGTGAATGTCTTGCTTATCAATGTATCGCAGATATATTCCGTATATCTCGGCTGCGTAGTCGATGTATTTTTGCATGCGTGGCATCGCCGTTATGTACTGAATGTTCTTCGGTATCTCGTACCGTCTACACCTGTTTCGGACTCCCAAAGACTTCATTTTCGGTGTTATAGCCAGACATATCGTTCCGTTGCCTCGGCTTTCGTCTGCGACAATGAGATTGGTTTCGAAAGGGTTCAAACCTCTCTCCGCACACTCAACCGATGCAAAAAACGACTTCATGTCGATGCAGAAGTAGGTGCGCTCTTTCATAGAATCACAAGTCCTTGATTACCTTAATAGCAACACCTTGTATCATGCACTCGCTTACGATGATGTCCTTCATCCGTTTGTTCTCCGGGTGCAAAATAATCCTTCGGTTCGCTAAATCCGGGCGATAGCGCTTGAGCGTTACTTCATTGTCCACGAGTGCGACCACGATATCGTTATAGTTCGCCGTTTCTTGTTGTCTGACAAGCACAAGGTCTCCGTCATGAATTCCTGCGTCTATCATCGAGTTTCCGCATGCCGTCAGCAGGAAACACTTCTTCGCATTCCCCACAAACGATGCGGGAAGTCTGACATATCCGTCTATGCACTCATACTCTTCCGATAACGGTCCGCAAGGCACGTATCCGAGTCTCGGCACGGCAACAACGTTCGTTTCGGTCGCTCGCGTCACTTCGGTTTCGTATCCGTCTTCCCCTATCTCCAAGAGTCCTTGCTCTTTTAGATAGTCGATGTATATCGTTACGTTGCTCTTACTGCAACCGACGTTCTCCGCTATACACCTGATGGACGGGCTTGTCCCGTACTGACCGTAATACTCTTCAATAAAGTGTTTGATTTTGTTCGTCAAGTCTTGTTTCTTCGTTTGCATTCGTGATGGCCCTCACTTTTCAATAACGGACACTCCGTCCGTTTTTGATACCTCTATTATATCTATTTTCACTTTCACTGTCAAGAGCCTGAAAGGTATAAAAATAGGGGTGTGCAAGAACATGCACACCCCACTAAAATATTTGTCATGATTTACTTAATCTATGATGTTTTCGGTCGCAAATAGCGGACTATTGAAGAACTCCACGATTTCAATGCCTAACCCTTGGCATAACTCAAAAAGAACGCGGACATTGACCGCTACATTGCGTTTGTGTTTGATATCCCCTATCGTTGTTTGATTCACGCCCGTAAGCATTGAAAGGCGGTATGCGGTCAAATGCTTTTCTTCCATCAGTTCCGTCAATCTCGCTGACAGGGCTTCTGCTATTGTCATGACTGCTCCTCCTTTTACTAAACTTTGGCTATGCATTTAGTATAAACTTTTTCTTTTTGAAAATACTGTGCGTAAGTTTAGTATCGCTTGATTTTCGCCCAGTATTTTGGTATAATCGTTTATGAGAGGAGCGAATTATGAAGACTGTGTGCGTTACCGGGCATCGGCCCGCAAAGTTGCCTTGGGGTTATAAAAAAGAAGGACCCGATTACGATGAGTATATCGAGTCCCTTGCTTGCACTATTGCTGATTATCTTGAAAATGGCTATGACCATTTTATTACTGGTATGGCTCTCGGCGTTGATATGGACTTTGCCGAAACTGTCATTCAATTTAGGGAGCATTACGACCTTGACGTCAAGTTGGAATGCGCTATCCCCTGTCCGAATCAGACCTTGAAATGGTCTCCCACCGAAACGGCGCGATACAAGGCTATCCTTGATAAAGCCGACAAGGTTACGTTGGTCAATGATCACTACTTCCGTGCCTGTATGCTCGTGCGGAACGATTATATGGTAGACCACTCCGACTTGGTGCTTGCCATTTGGAATGGTGAGCAATCTGGCGGGACTTGGCACACAATTCAGTATGCCAAAGCCAAAGGCAAGCAAGTCGACATCATCAAGGTTGACCGCAAATAAAGAAAGAACGCGCTATCTGGGATTTCCCCAAACAGCGCGTTGTTCATTACTCGACCCAATAAGCATTAGTCGACCTTTCTTGTAGAGTTTGACAAATATGTATTATTGGTAAATAATCCCGGATACAATTCTTCTGCCAAAAAAGCCATAACTCTTTTGAGTTCTTTCTTGTCTTCTGGTATTCTTACTTTGGTGCCATCTTCAGTAAAGGCTATGTCCACATTTACTTTTGTGGCATTGGTGCGGATTTTCCCAACATCGTTTAGTGTTCCCAAATCAATAATCTTGGCGATTTTCTTTCGCATACTTATTCCTGCAACAGAACGGGCGAATGCATCGGAATCATCAATTTCAAAAGCAGGGTTATTCGAAAACTGATCAACCTCACTTTGGGATGCCGTGCGATAATACTCGCTTAAATCAAACACGCCATTTGCATCATTATACTTCTCAAAAATCAAGCCGCCGCCAATAAAAACACAATCTACTGTTTCACCGATGTTAATGGAAAAGCCTCGCCTTTCCTCTATAAACATATCGTGTTGAAAAAACAGGTTAAATCCCTTCGGCTTTACCATTACTTGCCTCTGTGTAAAACGCTGCCCTGCCAAGTAGTAACCTTGCTCATCCTTTGCACCAATTACAATTGCTCGAATTTCATACCCCTCTTCGGTTTTTCCTTTTTCGTCTATGGGGGTATAGTTTTCAACTACATCGGGAGCATCTATAGCATCTCTGAGTTCTTGCGGAATAACAAATGTTCGGATTATGAAATTTTCTTCGCGAGCAGTTACCGAATAATTATTCTCAAACGGGATAGGCTCTCGCTCATCCCCATTATCATCTTGCATCAACGAGTTAATCCCATTGTTGAAAAGTTCAATAAACAATTGTTTGACTGAAGCACTCGTCTTGAGCTTGTACACTTTATTTTTTCTTCCTTTTTTCGCCCAAACGAAAATTTCATCTGTTTCGGTAAACACTATTACACCTCCAAATATATTTCATCAAAAAGTTCTATCACTGCGCCGACTTCTTTTGGATTAAAGCGTTTTTTCCTTGATAACAATGTATACGACATTCCGCTCGATACTTGAACATCATAATACCTATATCCCCAAAGGTACACTATCGGATTGATAAAAATTGCTTTTGTCCAAAGCAACATCAATATTATTAGGACAATCATCGCACATAGCACCCATAAATTAACATCGGTAATGGACAGTGTCACAACGGGAAGTAAATAAGCAATCATGCTTGACAGCGAATTTGTATCGCCCGGAGATGCCGAAACAACAGATAGTTTACTTTTGGACAAATGTTTTTTTGCGAACGCTAATAAAGCGCGACAAGCAAAGATACAAACAAGTCCAAAACCAAAGACAAGACACCCCACCCATACCTTTTCCGTGACTTGCTTGGTCGTTAGGCTATCAATAAATATCGCAATTCCACACACGAGCATAAGAGGGGCATAAGAAATGACTGTCCACAAAATCTTTATTAATTTGCTCATCCCTCATACCTCCCATACTAAAATAATCTTTGGATAGCCTTCACAAGATTCTCTTTTGTTTTTTCTTCGTTTTCTTCAAAAACAAATGGCAGCCTAACTAAATAAACATTGATAGGATTATCCCCATCCGCACTTTTATTTATTCCTCGTGGATTAACTGGCTCAATGTCTTCATATCTAAACATTGGATATAAAAGATAAACATCGTGAAGTCCTCGCGTCCTTGCATAAGTAAGGACTTGGTATATATCTTGAGAGCTGGCTTCATTGGACACAATAGCTTTGACATCATCGCTCCCCTCGAAACGATTTATCATTTTGTATTTTGTGTCTAAAATGAATAGACCTTTCGTTTTATGTTCAACGAGTATGTCATGTTTCATGCGCATAGCCTTACCAAGAGACTGTTCGCCATAAATAACATCACTAAATACAGCTTCCTCGCTTGCTTGCAAGCGAACCTTTGCCTGCCCCTGTAATACTGATTGCATAAATCCACCAATGAAACCTTCAAACAGTAATTCGGTCGGAAACAAAAAGCAAAAAGATTCGGTATTGTCAACGTTGTAGGCCGATGTTTTATTGAGTAAAAACATCTTGCTCATGCTTAATACTATAGAATAATGCTTATGTAATCGGCTTAATCGTATGTTATCACAATCATGCGGCACACAACGGACATCGGAAACATCAGTCAGTTTCATTAGTATTTGTCGGATCAATCTTTGATTTGATGTTGTGGAAGTGCTATTTTGCAACTCTTTACAGGTATATTTGATTATCCGATTTAATGCATTATCAAACTCGAATGTCGAATAAGAACAATTCAATTTATCTATTCGACCGTTGGCATATTTATGAATATAATAATCCCTGAAGTCGGCCTTTCCTTTAATCGCATTACATTCCTCCGTTATCTCTTCGTATTGAAAGAACAGGCTGCGATCCATTGCGGTTTTTATAAACCGTAGATATAATGTTATGAAAAGTTCGCGCAAGTCGGTGCTATCATCCAGTCCACTTGTAATATTTATAAATGGATAATCAATTTTCCCACAGTATTCAATCCATCGAACGAGGTTATACATCATCTGCTTTAATGACAGTTCGCTGGTGTCGGTGTCCTCTCTATCTTCCCTAAAGACCTTCGGGAAAATATTGATTTGACTACCTTTGAATACGATAGTACCAATATAATTCTGTGTTTTTACTCCTTTTTGCCCCGTAAATGCCAAAAACTGTTGTCTACTTGATATTTGCCCGTCATCGTAGAAAACAGATCTCTGCTCCCAATTCGCTTGCAAAAAGCCATCCAATTCATCCAACGATGACTGACTTTGCCACTCTTGTGGGAGACTCGCATTTTTTATAAGGCTTTCTTCGTAACGGTTAATTATCATAGATTAAACCTCGTTCGGTTTCTCACCTACTTGAATGCGACCTACTTTTGAATCAATAATCACAAACCTCGTCCCGTCTATAGCCTTTTTTACTTGCTCTTTGACTTTTTTCGCATTGTCGTAAAAATACTCATAGAGCAATGGAATTATTGAGCAATTCATTATGCGAGGCAAATCATCTATTGTTTTATCAATAAAGTATGCATGTCCAATCAACAAATCTGTGCTCTCCAGTTGGTCGACCAAATTAGCATTGAGTGTATCCAACACTTTACGTAACGACTCGTCTTCTATCAAACCACTATTTGGTGTAACCTCCACAAATTCGAATCTTCTACGCAAAGCAGTGTCAATCAGCGAAATCGATTTATCCGCAGAATTCATTGTTCCTATTATATACAGGTTATTCGGAACAGCAAATCTATCCCCCGTAGGGAGATTGGCACAAATAGCATTAACCTCTCCCCAACGTTTATCATCTTCGATGAGTGTGATTAATTCACCAAACACCTTTGAAATGTTAGCTCGATTAATTTCATCGATAATGATTACATAATTGTTGGAGAAGTCGCGCATTGCCTTATCTGCAATTCTCTTAAACACCCCATCTATCGGCCTAAACTCAACACCTTGTTCCCCGTTCACGGGACGCAGCCCTTGTATAAAATCCTCATACCCATAATTTTGATGAAATGTTGTGAAAACGATTTTCCCATCATTGACCATCGCATTATAACTTTGCATGAGCTCTTTTCTATCAATTCCCACAACTTCCTCATATGGCTTATTGCTAACAATAGATAAAGCGTGACATGCTGTTGAATACGTTTTTCCTGTTCCGGGAGCCCCATATAAAATACAATTTAATGTGTGTCCTTTGTTTGTACGCGGTTGTCTAATAGGTAACCCCATCCCTATACTATCGCTCATCTGTTCTTCTCCTTCGTCTTCCGACTCTTCGGCATCATCCATTGCAAGCAAAATGTGGTATAGATATACATTTTTTACACCCAATTTTTTTGAAAAAATTGAGTATTGACCACACTGCCGCACATAAGTATTTTCTGGCACAATTTTTGCCACGCGAAAGACTTTGTAAACCCATTCCGATGTAAAGACATTCATAAAAATGGTTGGATATATCATATGCAAATATTTCCAAACCCAATTACGACTATAAAGACTGTTTCCAAGTGTCTCCTTAATAAGCGATTGTAGTATACCATAATTCTCTACGGTCTTTAGAGAATCTTTTTCAATCAAATCATCAATAGACTCAAACAGTGAAACAAATCTATTTCGATACTCTTCGGCTTTTTCAACCGCTTGTGCTTCCGTAATACTCTGGACATCTTTGGGACTTATACAGTATTTCCAGTCATTCCCTTTTTGATAAAGCGTATATATTGTTCGGAATCCACCTATACCGCCAAAATAACCAGTCGTAAATTCAAGGTTATATACAAGGCTATCATCTTCTTTACGCCCAAACAGGAGGTGTAGTAAAGCGCTCCCCGATACGCTTTCAATTGCCTTTTTTCCAAAACGCAATTGGAATTGTTCGTAAAGTGGTTCAACATCAATATACTCAAATGATTTGTTCTTCCAGCGTGTTAAAATTTCCTTTTCAACATCGCTTTTGCTTTCCCATTCATACCTGTCCTTTAATTCTCTGTCTCGTTCCTTCAAAATACCACTAATTTTATCATTATCAAGAACATCGCCACGCAAGGATAAAAGACGAAGGCACTCCTCCCTTCCAAGGACCTTGGACACTGGCATATAATCTACCGTTGAGGACTCCTCAATTTCTGGCGTTACTTCGTTTCCACTGCATACTTTCAGCAAATCCCTAAAACGCTCTATTGGCAGACGCTGTGAATACGAGGCGATTTCAGTTGTATCAAGCGTAAACAACGATACGAATTCAGGGTATGAAATGTTATAATGAGAAAGAAATGCTAAAATTAAGACATCTGTAAAGTCCCTATCATCCGCAGTGTCTGGCATCTCTACTCTCCAAAAACGGAAACACCATGCAGCAATTTTAGCCAATGGTATGTAGTTCCCCTTGAGCTGATTATTCTTGATGTATGTCAAATAACCATCATTAAACTTTAAATTGTTTTTGTTGTTTAAATCTCTTTGAATTATTGTGCTTACAAGAGAGTTATCAAGCGTATCCGAAATACGCGACCCAAGCATCTTAAATGGAGATCCACCATTATAATAATTGCCCGATTTATAATGATTTGCAATAGAAAACGGGAAAAGGGCGCAATACTTCAATCCATTTTCGGTGACAGCATCAAACACTCCTGCAAGGTCGTATAACCTTCTCAAACAATTTTCTCGTTCGTGTTGTTCAAAATCGCCCCACTTTTTATATGCCGCATAGCCAAAGCCATTAAGCCCAGATGCCTTAAAATACAAAAATAATCCAATCTGTTCTGGCTTTGAGTAATCTTTTGAGCGAAAATATTCAATAGAATTCGCCAAAGAATTTATATCAACATATTTTCCCATTTTCAATACCTCCGTCAATTCTTAAAGACTTGTGTCATTATTTCTTTTGCTATCGCATTAGCCAATCCGCACGGAACTGCATTACCTATAACTTTATACGATGCAACTATCTCCTTAAGGTTTTCATCATAAAAAATGTAGTCATCCGGGAATGATTGAATACGAGCGACTTCCCTAATGGTGTAACGCCTATTCTCGGTCGGATGAATAATTCCGCAGTTTTCTGGCTGCGCAGAGGCAGTGATCGTCCCATTAATCTCGTTTCTTGCAAATCTACGATAAAACTTCGGCGCATGATACTTTTGCATATTGTCTCTTATCTTTTTCAATCTTGGCGGGAGGTACTCATATGGAATATCTTTCCACGAGCCTCCCTCTGGAATATGAGGCAACATCGACATTGCCTGAGGAGACAAAGGCCAATCCACTTGATTCTTGACCTCCTTCGGAATGTCGAGGACATACTTTAGTGTTTGTCTTTCCGATTCAGGGATAGGCGTGGGGAAAATAAATTGCTTTTGCAAATCATTCCTTATCCCAACCATTATCAACCGTTCTCGCCTTTGAGGCACTCCATAATCAACGGAGTTAAGAACCTTATAAGTTACAGCATACCCCATTTCATTTAAGTCTGACGCAATAACATCAACCAAATTTCTTCCATCTACATACTTTGATGACATCAAACCTTTGACATTCTCGAATAGGAATACCTTGGGTTTCTTGGCTTTAATAATACGAAGGCACTCCAAATAAAGCATACCACGCGAATCGTTAATACCCTTACGACTTCCCGCATTGGAAAATGGTTGACACGGAAAGCCTGCAGTTATTACATCACAATTCGGGATTTCGTCTGCAGGAACTTCTCTGATATCTCTTCCGTCAATATCACCTAAATTCAACCTAAATGTGGCTTGAGCATCTTTATCAAAGTCATTTGCCCAAATTCTTTTAAACCCCGCTTGTTCGAAGCCAACATCCATTCCACCACACCCAGAGAACAATGAAACCAACGTTGGGGCGTCTGCAATGATGGGATACACATCTCCGCCCTCCAATGTAAATAGATCTTTAAGTTCGCAGGAAAATAACGAGCATAGTTTTTCAACAGTATCATAATCAACTCGTGTAGCCTTATCATTATACAAGGCGGAAACCGTACTCCTTGACAATCCCGTTTTCTCATGAACATCCTGTATAGTAAACCGTTTACTTCCCATTAGGGTAGAAAGATTGCAACGCATAATTAATATCTCCAATTTAAGTGTTTCCTGTATTATACCACATTTCTACGCCAAAATCAACAGGATGTCAGTCATTTTGAGAATATTTTTGATAAAACATCATTATTCGGAATACATCATTGAGCCACAAAAAAACGCTCGCCCCATCATTTGTTAGTCAAATGTATCTTTTTTACTATAAATAATGCCAATGACACAACAAACAAAGGAACGCCCAAGTAAAGAGCAATCATTCCTGCGGGTGTAAAATACCCCATCACTTTCTTGAATTCAAGAATAGCGGGTAAATTATCCCATATGGCCGTACCGAACGCCTTCAGTATTCCCCAAAAGGCTTGCCATAGAACTGTAATTATTTCAATAAAAATCTTCAATTAAACTCCTCCGCATAATTACTATGCTTTGTCCTTTATTCATTCGTTCCGGGTTTATCACGCATGCATACTTCGCCCGTCTTCGGATTTACCGATATTTCAATGTGTGGTTTCCGTTTGATACTGTCATTGTACACACCGTACCAATAGTTGTTAATTGCTTTCCTGCTCTTATATTCCTCGCTATTTGTATAGCTTGAATCTCTTCCAAGCCTTGCCTTTGGTAAAAAGAATTCACCGTAACTTTTCAAATAAGCAGTATAATCGCAAGTCCCTGCACACCATATTATATTTTTTGATATCTTTTGCTCACTGCCCAGTCTTAACCGCAACTCCCTTACAGCAAGTTTTTTGAATCCCTTTTCGAAGAATATGTAATTCGTCTTTGTTCGGTCAATTTCTGACTCATAAGCCAAGCAATCCGGATTCTCTTGCTTGATTTGTTGAACGAGCGACTTTTCCCCTTTCGTCAACTCTTTTCCGTTTTCTATTTTTAGCAGTATTTCTAAAAAACCGAAATGGATGCCGTCAATTATTACCAGTAAATCTCGCTCCTTTGATAGTGTTGGAAAAGACGCAGTCGCATCGTCATAAGCGAAAAAAGTCAAGAGATTGCTATTTGCCCCATGTTATTTCACCTCCGCCCTTGCCGTTTCACGGTCGCTTGCCCAGTATGAAATTTTTTCTCCCGGAAAGATATTTAAATATCTTCCTTGGCTCATTCGTAGATTCCCGGCATGCAACTCGCTAACAGTTTTTCCATAAAAACTATCTTGGAATGGAACGCATCGGAAAAAGTCGAATTCGCCTGTTTCGACAATCGGCAATGATTTATGCTTATATATCGGCACGCTTAAGTAATGATTGCTATAGAAATTACTCATTGGGGATAATATAACCTCTCCTATCCACTTTTTATGTACTACCGTCTTCCTTTTCTATGCAATGCTCCTTCATATTTTGGATTGAAAGCATAATGCATAACCGCCTCTATCAACTCAATCGCCGCATCTCCGCAACTTGCATCAACAAGTATATTTATACGGTGAGTATTAGCTTTTATCCAATCGGATGCATTTTCCTCATTCATTTCTGTTTTCCACATACTTTTATCGGCAACTAAAGATTTTGCCAATGTACTTCTCGCATTAAATCCATAATGTTGCGATGAATACCTTGCATTCGACTTCTCGTTTGCTTTACCGATTTTTAGTGCTTCGTCTTTGTAGAAAAACATATATACTGCGCACTTTCCCTTGGGGAGTTGTGAGCTTTGATGTGGGCATCCCCTATCTTCTATGATGTAATCTTTTTCTGTTATCGGATTGCCAAGCTCAATGGATAGACGGCAAACGATATCCATTATATTTTTGACTTGATCTACAATGCCATTGCTCATCTTTTATCTGCCACCTCCCTCGTTTCTGCAGTCATTGTCAGGGCAATCTTCACATTCACAATCTTCGTAATACTCATCGCATTCCGAACATCTTTCATCCCAATCGTCATCAAAGATGTTTGATTTCTTTTCTTTGACCTTTTTCTTTGGTGTTCCAAACAACACATCCCACAACGAAGGTTCTCTATCTCTCATATTAATTATTCCTCCTATCTTCTCTATACCCGTCCATCAATGATTGAATATAATCAGTAACATTTGCTACCACTTCATCCGGACCTATGACTTGCAATTTGTCTCCGAACGACAAGCACCACCCAAAGAATGTCGGACTCAACTGCACCGCCGCTTTGAAACGCAGTTTTCCGTTCTCGTCCGGGATGATCTCCACCTTGTCTCCAAAGATATCAAAGATGGGATCTAAAATGCTCGCATCGGCTTGGAACTCTACCAACTGCTCTTCGCCTTGGAACATTCCAAACAAGGTCTTTTTGTGCCTTTTCAAATCGATCGGCTCGCCTTTATATACGTCTATAGGTTGATTAACGACCATTTCGACATGGTCCATTCGGTCTATGCGATAATGCACCACGCCCTCAAATCTTCCGTAGTAGCATATCAGGTAGTAGTTGTCATCGTCATAAATCGTGGCAAGCGGATTGACGAAGTATCTCTTCCCGTTTCGCCTATATATCCGCTCATGCTTTGAGTTGAAGTCGAAGTATTCAAACGAAACTTTCTTATTATTCTCTATCGCCAAGTTGAT
>ULNA01017560.1_pt1 | contig 14561 bp, 7 predicted proteins | sample 1951801 | NCBI WGS metagenome assembly ULNA01 (sample SAMEA4835565, study PRJEB28245) | human gut metagenome | biome: gut microbiome; material: fecal sample | place: Denmark | collected 2008
GCCGAGTAGACTATGGGAATAGGTACTGCCACAACTCGCCGACGCTGGATGAAGAGCCGCTGCACAGAGCCATCCTTGCCGCTATAAACAACGCAGTTGAAGACAAGGACAATATAGTCTACAACCTAAAAGCTGCAATGGAAAAAGAGCTTGCCCCAGTTGCAGGACAGCAGCTCAGTCTGTCTGAGATAGATAACCAGCTCGAACAGTTAAATACTGAGTTCAGTAAAGTGCTTGCCGAGGCATCCGAATGTGGTGATCAGGCAGCGTACAGCGATAGATTCCGGGATATAATGCAGAAGCAAACTGCATTGAAATCCCAGCGTGATGAGATACAAGGGATGTTAGCCGAGAGCGGCAAAGCCGCAGCCCATATAGATCAATGCCGGGAGGCTACAGAAGTTATACCCGCAGTTATAACTGAATGGAATGAGGCACTAATACGGCAGATAGTTGAAAGTGTGACGGTAGAAATAGATAGCAAACTGGCTGTTCAAATGAAGAGTGGAGCTGAAATCTTCATCGATATAGGTGATGTTCCAATAAAAAATCAAATGAAATGATATATGCAATTGATATTAAAAAGCCGTTCTGTTACAATATATTTGCTACAAAATAACACAAAGAGGGAGCGCAGATATAGACGACTGGAGGCGGCAATATGGATAGTACAGAGAAATTGGTTTTTGAAAAGCTTACCCCATTAGATGACCACGATATTGGCATATATAAATCAGCAATAGATTTTGCTTTCGAACATAGTGACATTAGAAATATTGCAATTTCTGGCGCGTATGGTGCAGGGAAAAGTAGTGTCCTTGCCTCCTATGAAAAAGCATACCCGGGTAGAAAGTTTATCCATATCTCATTAGCACACTTTCAAAATCTGGACGAGGCTGATGGTATTACAGGGCATAATGCCGATGCGAACGCCAAGCTGAAAAGTGATGCTTCCGGTTCTCCAAAGATTATAAGAGAGTCATTATTAGAAGGCAAAATTCTAAATCAGCTTATTCATCAAATACCTGCAGACAAAATTCCACAGACGAACTTTAGAGTAAAAAAATCAATTTCCAAGCGCGAGCCGATCGTGCACACTTTTCTCATTGCATTGTTCATTGTTGCGCTTTTTCGCATACTGTTTTTTGACCAATGGAGCTCTATGGTTTGCTCTCTGCCAGAAGTGCTAAGAGCGTCATTAGTGTTTTCAACTACTCCTACTGCGGAATTCGTCAGTGGGGTACTGTGCGTTTCAATAGCTGCCTATTTCTTATATAGAGTTGTTTATATACAGGAAAATAAAAATATTTTTAGGAAGCTAAGCATCCAAGGCAATGAAATCGAGATATTCGAGGATAGCGAAGATTCTTTTTTTGACAAATACTTAAATGAAGTTTTGTACCTCTTTGAAAATGCAGACGCAGATGTAATTGTCTTTGAAGACATGGACAGATTTGATGCCAGTGAAATTTTCGAAAGACTGCGGGAAATCAACACACTTGCTAATATTCAGAGAATAAAAGATGGAAAACAGCCGCTTAGATTTTTCTATTTGCTCAGAGACGATATTTTCATTTCAAAAGATAGAACAAAGTTTTTTGACCTTATTATCCCCATTGTACCTGTGGTGGATAGCTCTAACTCGTATGATCAGTTTATCGAACATCTAAAGAAAAACAACTTATTTGATAAGTTTGATGAAAATTTTTTGCAGGGCTTGTCGTTGTATGTCGATGATATGCGGCTACTGAAGAATATTTGCAACGAATTCCTTGTGTATTATGGTCGACTTGATCTAACAGAACTTGATCATAATAAAATGCTTGCAATTATTACATACAAGAACTTATTCCCAAGAGACTTCGGTGATTTACAGCTAAATAGGGGATTCGTTTATGCACTTTTTGAAAATAAAGACAAATTTATCTCGGATGAAATAGCCGGCTTACGAACGGAAATAGAAGCGCTAAAAGGAAGACTCAAGTCTGCCAGTAGAGAGGTAGCTACATCCGAACAAGAATTAGATGTGATTTTTCGTAATCGTAGAAGTTATGGGTGGGTGAACGATAGTGCCGAGTATGATAGACGTAAACAAGCTATTGCAGACAATTTACAAGGAACGATCCCAGCACTTGAAAATGAAGTACTAAAGCGCGAAAATCAGATTGATATGCTTTTTACTGCGCCGCTTGCCAGAATCATTACACGTGATAATATAGACCGAATTTTCAGTGGACTTACGACTCGAAATGAGCTTGGACAGGAGACTAAATATGAAGAGATAAAGCGGAGTGAATATTTTGACTTGCTCAAGTACTTAATTCGCAACGGTTACATTGATGAAACTTATGCGGATTATATGACCTATTTCTATGAAAACAGTTTGAGCCGGATTGACAAGATATTCCTACGGAGTGTATCAGACAAAAAAGCAAAGTCGAGTGACTACAGATTGAGTAAGCCATCTATGGTCTTGAGCCGTCTGCGACCGCATGATTTTGATCAAGAGGAAACGCTGAACTTCATGCTGTGCGATGAGCTTTTATCCGATGGTAAATACAACGAGCATTTGCACCACCTTATACAGCAGATAAAAGATAACGACGAATATCAATTCCTGTCGCAGCTTTTTAATTACAACCATCACGAGAAAGAATTCGTTTGTGCCTTTAATGATCAGTGGCCTAGTATATTTGCGGATATTCAAGTATCAGACGAATTTAACGAAGATCAGGTGAAAAAATATTCTGTCCTTTCACTATATTACTCATGTGATGAGGCACTTGAAAAGGTGGAAAAAGCATCCCACATCGCTGAATATATTAATAAAAAGCCGGATTATCTAAACATCGATGCACCGCAGGTGGACAGACTTATACATGGCTTTAAGTTGTTAAAGGTAAGTTTTGCAACTATAGATTGCACCATCTCTGACAAGCCTCTCTATGAAGCGGTATACCGAAATGACCTCTATGATTTGAATTTTTCTAATATTGAAATGGTTTTGGGGAGCGTATTTGGAAATACCATTGATGACACACGGCACAAGAGTTATACGCTCATATGCACTGATCGTGAAAGCCCGTTATATATACGCATAGATAATAATATACAGGCGTATCTTGGTATCATTTTTGAAGAATGCCAAGAGAAAATAACCGATGATGAAGACTGTGCCATAGAACTGCTCAATCGTAATGATATAGAAGTTCAATACAAAAACCAATATATTAATTATTTACAGACGCCAATACAAAGCCTTGCCAGAGTTGCTGATCGAAACACTTGGGAAAAGATAGTCAGTTCGGATATACTACTGCCTTCTGAGAGAAATGTAATTGATTATTTTAATTTCAAAGGAGGAATAGATTCTACACTCATAGGCTTTATCAACAAGGCAGAGATAGAATTTGACTTTTCAGAAAAGAATACTGGCCTTCCAGAAGCTGAACGCAGCATACTGTTTGACAGCTTCATCAATTGCAATGGTCTTGCAGATGATAAGTATTCAGCAATCATGTCATCTCTTGGAATTGAGAAAGCATCGTTTAATATAGCCAACATAGATGATTCAAAGGTTGCCATTTTAATCAGACATGACATAGTTGTAATGGATGTAGATACATTGCAATTCTTCAGGGGATATTACCATTCTTGCCTATATAGGCTTATTAGTAAGCACATTATGGACTATATGCAGCTAATGACCAGCCGAATATTTGAATATGAAGAGCTTTGTGAGATACTTACTTGGGATGTTGATGACTCTATAAAGCTTGGCCTTCTCGAATTTACAGCTGCGCCAGTGTCTATTACAGGCAAAAACCTTTCACAGATTGTACGCGCATATATCCTTAGAAACAATCTTAATCAAAGCGATATGGAAAACCTATATCGGTCTTATGATGATGAGCCGCAGCCTATAAAGGAAATTATATTTAATAATGCTGTGGACAATATTACTCGAATAACTTCTGCGCCACAATTAGTATCCGCTGAACTACTGTACGACATCATAGTATCGGACGCAATTGCCAATCCGTATAAAGTCGATTTAATTATCGCAGATATTTCTTGTGCAGATCAAACCGAGATATCCAAATATTTATTCGCGCTCCATCTGGATGAGTTCGTAAAAATATTCGATTCCCGTAGTAGACCAAAGTTTGAGAACACCAGCGACAATGTGGCCATACTCAATGCATTCAAAGCGCGTGGCTGGATACATGAATACTTTCTTGATGAAGCGGGATATCTCAAAATCCGTAGACATGCCCCCAGACTCGTAAGCAAAACAAATTGAATCTACATATGAAAATGAGATACATGATATTATATGAGAGACGTACAAATTATTATCAAAACCAGGGTATATCTAGCGATAAAATCATAACTCCACTTTCTCTGGCCGCCGCGTATATTAGCTTAATATATAAAAAACCATATGTCGCGACAGGGCTAAAACAGAAATTCATGAGGGATGACAAGAAATATTTCCAAGTTTTGACACGCAAGTAAATCTCAACCTTTGGGTAATAAGTAATAATAGCCACCATAATTAGAAAAACAGATAGATAAGATGTTATACTAAACACATAGATAAAAATAGGGGGTAAGAAACATGCCTGCATTAAAAGACACAGTCTTTTTTAAGGAGCTAACAACGAGAGAATCGGACAACGCTAAAATTTATGCTGGCAAACTACTTGAAATCTCAGATGATGTTGGGCGCTTTCTGGAATTCATAAAGACAAATTTCCCAGATTACCCGGATCATGGGATTCAGCATTCTTACAGAATATTGAACTATGTAGCACGAGTGGTGGATAAGCAAATAGGAGAATTATCTGATACCGAGATATTCTGTTTTGTCCTTGCTGCTCTCTTCCATGATACAGGCATGTCTTTAGTGGGATTCGCGTCTAAAAATTCATTGCGCGCTAAGCACCCTATTAATGCTTCAGTTGCAATTGATAAGTATTTTAATGAAGCTCTTCCCAGATTAAAAAGCGAAGCAAGAATTAATACGGTTGTTAAGTACGTATGTAAGGCACATGGTTTAGATATAGACGTCATGTATAATGATCAAGAGTTTCATGCGGTTGATACAATAAATGGAGATAATGTCAGAAATTCCGTATTATCTGTATTTCTTCGAATTGGCGATTTGCTTGATCTTGATGAAGAACGCACAAATTGGTTGGCTCTTAAATTGTTTCCAGAGGTTTTCTCAGAGGAAGCAACAGCACATAATATAAGACACTTGAACGTTCAAAAGTACCGTTGTGATTCAGAATCACTGAACATTGTGGTAAAAGTTCATAATATTACTGAATATAAAATATGGAATGAATGGTTGGGATTTTTAGATAAAGACATCCTATATGCCAATACATACTTAAAAAAAGAAAAAATATCCTTCCCCGCGCTCTCGAAATCCATAAAAAAGGATGATAATGCGGATTTTGACGTTGAAGAAATTCGTTTTGAATTAGATGACAAAGGGGGAATATGGGAAATTCTCTCCCAATCGATCTATACGAATGAATTTGACTTTGTTCGTGAGGTAATTCAAAATGCAATAGATGCCACATTATTTGACACATATTTAAAAGATTCTATTCCAATTGAACACCCATCGCCTAGATCATGGAAACTTTCCCGCCGAGCAACACCAGTATTTGTTTGTTATTCTGCTGACAAACGGCTGCTGTATGTTATTGATAACGGGATTGGAATGAATGATTCTGATTTAAAACGGTTTTTGTTTAAGGTGAGTGGAACGGGTTATCGAGATGCTAACAAGCGTATATTTTCATTTCCCTCAATTGCTAAATATGGTATTGGTTTTGTGTCATGCCTTATCAACGCTGAAAAAATTGAAATCTATACCGCTAAGGAGAGTAGTGAGCATATTCAAAAAGTAACCCTAGAGACCGGAATAAACCACGCATTTATCGAAAAAATACCATCAGATGGTTATATAGGAACCACTTTGTCACTCGAATTAAAACATCAGTATTCTTTTGATGAAATACATGATTATATTCGTGAAACATTCAAATACCCGAGTGTAGAAATCTGTTGTATTAATATAGATACTTTATCGGTTAATGCAGAAAGACTAGATGATACCAATACACCGTATTGCACAGGAAAACCATATAAGCTAATTGACTGTATTGAACGGATTCAGCAGACAAAGGAGCGGATTACTCGCCCAGTTCGAGATGAATTGCTAAATCTCCGTAATATTAAATATGCCGCCGAGAGTTTAGTTTCCTGGATTAGAAATAACAGAGAATATAACGAAAAATTTTCTGACAAAGAAAAGTTTGCTGATTTTAAAGAAAAAATACGGAAATTGATGAATAGTATTCTTTACCCGGACGTTAAAAAGCAATTTCCTTTTACTCTCACAGGCATTAGTGAGAAGGGATTGTTTACGCAAACTGACGAGTATGTAGATAAAGTCAATACATTTATAGAGTATCTAAAAAATAGCATTGCATATAATGATGAGAAGCTAAAAAGATACCCCCCTTTCTACCATGCAGTACCTAAATATAGCGTTACTTTTGAAGGCGACTGGGAATATCTTGTTGCTGACTTCAATGAGTTTTTCCAAATCAATAATGTCAAACAGTATAAGGAACCAATAGATCTTGGTCATCGTACAGGATTGATTCTAATAAAGCACACATATCAAAATTATGACGAAGGAATTGAATACGCCGCAATAAATGGATTCCTTTTTAACGAGGGATGTGTTGCTACACGATTGGTTCAGATTAAAGGCTACCATAATGTTTTACATGGAGATGAACGAGAGAAAAGATTTATCATTGGAACGTATGACAGTTTTAGAGATATAGACGATGCTCTTAAAGACAACTGCCTAAATGTACTAGAAAATAATGATGACGAAGCATATCTCATTGACGTTGGAAATGGGGATTATGCTCTTGGTCTATCGTTTGAGCCTATGCTTAATGTAGTATCCATTATAAATAATGAGATCGTGTCCAGCATGGATGTTGACAAAAATATCAAAATGGAAGCAATTAGTTCTCAAAAGCAAAATAATATTATTGCTAATCTGCGACCTATTAATTTTGGCAGTTTTTCAGAAGGTATGGATGATCTTCGAAAAATTGACGTTGAAAAATCTGTATATTGTCAAGATGGAATAGTAATTCCTTTTGAAATCGAAGATTTGTTTCCTATTGGCTATACAAAGCTGATTTGCAATACTACTTATAAGGGAAGGATGCCGCTAAATGTAACACGCCATGAGACAAGTCGTATTCGATCAGAGGTTGATTCCTGGTATAACAATGTTGGCCGTAAGATTCAAAAGCAGATATATCAACATATTTCAAAAGTATTAGAAAGCGTAAACCTAGACTTTGATATTTCTGAAATGGTAGACAATTGCTGGCCGCAGGATTACGAAAATATCTTTGGAATGAAAAGCAAACTAACCTTGCGTAAATTGGGCGACAACTAAATCTTTCACCAAGGTGACATCACCCTTAGGCTCTCGTGCCGAGAGGCGTGCAGGTTCGTCTCCTGTTACCAGCGCCAAGTTAAAAGCTGCATTCCAGCAGAGACTGAGATGTAGCTTTTCTTCGCTTTTACTGCTTTATCTGATATAATTATAATACGCAACGGCATAATGAAAGAAAATGAAGAAAGGCAATATAGAATGGCCGCTGATAATAAAATTCAATTATTTGAGGACAAGCGTATCCGCACGGCGTAGGATGAAGAGCAGGAAGAGTGGTACTTCTCCGTCGTCGATGTGGTGGCAGTATTGACCGACCAGCCGGATGCCCGTCACGCCAGTACATATTGGGCGGTTTTAAAAAAGCGGCTGAATAGCGAGGGTGCAGGTCAACTGCTTACAAATTGTAAGCAGTTGAAAATGACCGCTTCAGACGGGAAACGCCGTTTGACCGATGTGGCTGACACGGAGCAGCTTTTGCGGATAATTCAGTCGATCCCGTCACCTAAAGCGGAGCCATTTAAACTTTGACTCGCCCAAGTCGGACAGGAGCGCATTGAAGAAACTATCGATCCGGAGCTGACAATCGACCGCGCATTGGAGACCTACCTCAAGAAAGGGTATAGCCGCTAGTGAATCAACCAGCAGCTGCAGGCGATCCATGTCCGCAAGGAACTGACGGATGAGTGGGATGCCCGCGGTGTACAGAAAGGCGTGGAGTATGCCGTCCTCACGGATGAGATATCCCGTGCGTGGTCAGGAATGTATACCCGCCAGTACAAAAATCTGAAGGGATTAAAAAAGGAAAATCTTCGTGATAACATGACTACGCTGGAATTGGTGCTGAACATGCTGGCCGAGGCTACTGCAACGGAGATATCCAAGCAGAAAGCTCCAAGCACATTTTCAGAGAATATAGCAGTTGCCCGCGAGGGAGGCGAAGCAGCAGGAATTGCCCGAAAAGCAGTTGAGGAGCGCACAGGTGTTCCAGTTATTACACCTAAGAATGCTGCGCAGCTCAACCAAGTTGTGACAGATCTGCTGGAAGGCACAGTCTCCGACATAACTGAAGAATCGGAAGAGAAGTAGGTAGACACTACGAGTCAGTTTTTCTTGCTATTTTGATAATTCTTGGCATAGCTGCAAATTGCGTGACTTATCAAAGTGTGTTTATGATTTCTGAGATGGAGGTGAGTAAGTTGGACATGGAGCTTTGTATGCAGTTCAGAGATAAAGTGAACGAAAACGATTTGGTGTACCATATATACCGCAATCGCGACGGCAAGAACCAATGGAGTATAATCTGTTCAGCAATGGATTGGATAGAAGTAGTTGCCGATTCGATAGACAGCTCAGCACTGAGCCTAAAAAATGATAATGCCTCAAGTGTAAAATTGATGACTTTTGTTGTCTGCATTGATGTCTTATGGGAAGCCGTTCAGCAGCTACATAGAGTGTTTATTGATTCCAATACTATTCCCTTTAAGGATGATGACTCTGTCTTTGTAAAGAAGCAATTTCCCATGAAAGACAACCAGTATTTCAAGACCATACGGGCCTGTTTTGCCACGCATCCTATAAACTTGAATGACCATTTTACAGATGATAAACAGAAGGAACAACGGTATGCAGGTTGGTCATCAGGAGGATTGGGGGATGGCGATTTTTCTGTTCCTCTATATAGCAACATACCCGGTGAAGAGGCAATATTCTTCGATATACGCATTTCAGAGCTGATGGAATTCGCCAAAAAAAGATATGAGTATCTGGAAGAAATCATAAAAGAAATCGACAATAAAGTAAATGAGTATTTAAATTGTTGGCGTTGCAAAGAAATCGAGAGATCGGGCTCAATAATTGAGCAGATTAAGATTTTAATAAGAGAAGAAAAAGACAGATATGACAATGACTACCTTAAATATGCTCTGGAAAAACTGAGAATCATTTTTTCTACCAATATTAAAAATCCCAAGAATCAAGCGATAGTAGAAAAATATAGGTCAGTAATGCGTGTAAGGTTAGATGAGATATTCGATATTTTACAAACGATGCAGCTGAAGGATCTGCCAAGCGATAAGTACATAGATGATTCGCCGCCTTCAAAATATCAATATCCTTTCTCAAAATTGTGTGAAATAATATATAGTGGTGCATATAATCATTTCGCGTTAAGTATGCTCGAAGATGGCTTCGGCGATGTAATCGATTTTGAGAATATAACCATAGATGAGCTTTACGTGACTTTATGCGCCCAATTCTACGAGATGAATCGCACGAAATAATCTGTCCTCAAAATTGGCTGACCCTGCCATCATGGTCAGCCAAATTTGATGACACTGCGTCAAACGCAGTGTCATCAAGGCTTTCCGGGCTTTTTCAGCTCGGAAATTTTTTTGTTTTTTCATTGATGACAGACACAGTTCTTGCGCAGCGTTGCGGACTTGAACCGCGGCAGAGCCATTTTATGCGCAACTTATTGTACATTATCGAAAAACCACCCGCTTAGCGGGTGGCTGTTTATTTTGGGCTTAAATGCCCGGATTTTATTTTTTATGGTTCTATGTAAATAGTTGGATAATGTTGGGGCAGGCTTCTCGAGCAGAGAAATCTACACCCAACATTTTTGCTTTTTTTAGAACCTCTTCATATTCGTCCTGTGTAATGCGCTCAAATAATGCGCAGTGATTTTTGGATATATTCCATAGAGCGCTCCTTGCTGAGCAGAATATCATCCGGCAGCGCCTTGAGCTTGGCTATGAGCCGCTCTACCACGGCGCAGCCTTTGTCAGAGGTGATATAATATGCCTCCCGTTCCTCGCTTTCCTCGCAACAGTTAATTACCAAACACACGTCAGCCGCAGAAAAAATCGAAAAGCGGCAGTCGTTTGCCTTCAGGACCGGGTTTGTATCTCGGACAATATATATATCCAGCCCGGAACATTCTTTCATACGTTGAAGCAGCGTTTCTATGTGGTGCTTTCTTTCTTCGCGCCCGAGGACAATGTGCCTTGTATTATTAATGCACATAGAGCCGTCTACGAAATAGTTTAAAAACACAGATTCAAAAATATATACTGAAGTTGTCCCCGCATATTCATAATAGAAGTTTTTGTTGGAATCTGCCGAGGTTGGGCTGAGCTGCGTGTTGAAAACCAGCTTCTGTATCTCGCTGTCCATGTATATTGGGAACATTTCACCGAGAATATAGACATGGGAGGGGTTAGTGGCATACTTATACGAATACTTCTTTGCCTTCTCCGAGTATGGTTTTGCATGGTCAAAAACGCTTGTCTGCTTGTAGAAGTAGGAGAGCGCCGAGTGATATATCTTTTCAACCGATTCGTGATTAGATATGCTGGCGCAAAGCGCCTCGCCGCTGAACGGATCCCGTATTCCGCAGACGGCAAAGCAATCGTTTAGCACACACAGTCCGCCGTACTTTGAGTAATCCGCCTGAGAGATGTAATAAAGCTGAAAGCTCGAATTAAAGAAAACGTGCGCCAGTGACAGAATGAAAACCTCCATACTGTCGTCCTCCTCAAGGGTACTGTCTGTGTAGAACAGTCGGAGAGAGACGCGCTGACGCTCCGTTGAGCCTATTTTGAAAAATGCCAACAGTTCCGGCTTTTTCTCCACCGCCAGTTTGAAGACATTCAGCGGTATGATCAAGTCAAATTTATCTGCCCCGCGCTCTATATGAACCATGAGCTGCTCAAAAACGAGGTCAATATTCAGCGGGCAAGTGACAGGCAAAGCGGCCTTCTTACGCGGCTGTGTTTCTCTTTCCGTCTCAAAAAAACTGTTGGCGATAATGCTCTTTATCATTTTTTTGCATGCAGTCTTATCCGATACGTCGACTGATTGTATATTGTAGTTTTCCGCGAGCTTTTCAAATGCGGAGGTGTCGCCGCTGTGCACACAGACCTTGGCAATCTCTTCTGCAGTGCCGTCAATCATTGCGGCCGGAGGTCGCTTGCTGTTGTTCAGCCATTTGCTCAGGTAGGAGGGATCGTAGCCGAGCGCGTCAGCAAGTATATATGATTTTACGCCGCAAACCTTTATGATGCTGCGCAGTGTGCTTCCAAAGTCCGACATATAATTTCTCCGTTGCTAATAATAGTTTTGCAGAGTAAATTCGCTGGTCTTTAACAGCTCTGCCCTTAAATAATATCGCGTTGACTGAGTTGTTGTCAAGCATTAGACAGCATTTCTTGACTTTTGTTGTGAAGAAAAGTCAAGAAATGACCACATTCGAGTCAAGGAGGGCACGTTAGTTCATTTTTTGTCAATGTACTTTTCGCCGAATGTGTGTTAAATTACAGGCAAGCAATCCTGAAGATACCGAAAGGAGCAAAAATATGAAGAAAAAGAAAGTGCTTATAACCGGCGTGACCGGAACCATGGGCTTTGCTACTCTCAAGCAGTTTGCCGCACATCTCGACGAATTTGATGTCCGCGTGCTTGCAAGAAAGTCCGATTTCAATGAGAATATGCTCAAGCCTTACGCTGAGCAGATAGAGATTGTTTGGGGCGATCTCACTGACGACGAATGCCTGCACGAGTGTGTAAAGGACATGGATTATATCCTGGCGATCGGCGCCTTTGTCTCCCCAATGGCAGACGCACATCCGGAGGAATGCATACGCACAAACTACGGCTCTACGCTGTCGATGCTCCGTTCGATAAAAGAACTGGGGCAGACGGATAAGACTCACTTCGTATTCATCGGCTCTGTCTCCATGTATGGCGACAGACAGACTCCCATACACTGGGCAAAGGTCGGCGACCCGCTCAAGTCCTCCATTCTTGACCACTATGCACTTGGCAAGATATTCTCCGAGAGAGCTGTCATCGACTCCGGACTCAAGCATTGGGCCTCTATCCGCCAGACCGGAATGTACCCCACCAATATCCACAACATCACTGTCGGCTATCCGATAAGAAGCCATATCCCTCTCAACAACGTCTGCGAGTGGTCTGACTGTGATGACTCTGCACGCCTGATGTTCAACATTTGCGCAAGCGCTCCGGAGAAGTTCTGGAACCACTGCTACAACCTCGGCGGTGGCGCAGACTACAGAAAAAATCAGCTTGAGCATGACAAGCTTAACGGACTCGACAGATCCAAGATTGCCGACACCAACTGGTACGCTCTTTACAACCACCACTGCGCATGGTTCCTTGACTCCGACAATCTTCAGGAGCTCGTCCCCTTCAGAGAGAAGCCCTTCGAGAAGTGTGTTGCCGACAGCCGTGCCTATCTTGCCGAGAAGTTTAAGGAGATTGGCTACACACTCAAGCCCAAAACTGACGAAGAAAAGCGCCAGAAAAATTTTGAAGACTTCAGTAAATGGGGCGGAACTCTGTGGGCACTCAATCAGGAGGATCCCGCCTATATGCAGGCATTTTACGGCTCGAAGAAGAAGTACGATGCTATCCCCAAGGACTGGGAGACCTACTACAAGCGCGGCATAATCCCTGAGGAGTACAACCAGATTGAGCTTGGCTTCGACCAGAATAAGCCCGTTGAGGAGCTTGACATTGAAGATATGAGACAGGCAGCAGCTTTCCGCGGCGGTGAGTGCCTCTCCGAGACGATGGAAAAGGGGCGGCTTTACAAGAAGCTGCGCTGGAGATGCGCCTGCGGACACGAATTTGAGGGAACTCCCTATGCAATACTCTTCGCCGGTCACTGGTGCGAGGACTGCATGGGCGCTGAGTGGCGTTACGGCGACATGGCCGACGAGAATCCGTTCTTTGCCCAGGTATGGAAGCCCCTGCACGCAGATGACGAGAACTTCGTGGTCAAGACCGAGTTTGACCCGAGGATAGTAAAAAACAAGTACGAAGAGTGAGGAAATCATGTCACATCTTTTTGAAGAATACAAAATAGGTTCCGTTACACTGAAAAACCGTGTAGCGATGGCTCCGATGGGACACGTTCATGCTGCTGACGGCGGCGTATCGGAGCAGCAGCATGCATACATACTTGAGCGTGCCAAGGGCGGCTTCGGGCTCATCTATCCCTCCGCCCACACCGTAACCGACAAATACGAGAAGCCAGAGGGCAGCGGCAACTTCCTCTTTAATTATTCGCAGGCAGCGCGCCTTGCACATCTCGTTGATGAGGTACACCAGTACGGCGCCAAGTTTGCTATTCAGCTCACTCCGGGCTATGGTCGCGTGAACAAGGGAAATCCCGCTCAGACCATTCACGTCTCCGCAAGCGACAACCGCGCCTTCTACTATCCCGACGTCGTGTGTCACACGCTCACTGTAGACGAGATACATGAGCTCGTTGCCTGCATGGGCAAGAGCGCAGCTCTGGCAAAGATGGCCGGCGTTGACATTATCGAGATACACGCCTACGGCGGCTACCTGATAGACCAGTTCATGAGCAAGGTATGGAATCGTCGTGACGATGAGTACGGCGGGTCTCTTGATAACCGTATGCGCTTCTTTAATGAGTGCACACAGGCCGTTCGCCGTGCAGTTGGCCCCGACTTCCCCATTTCTGTAAAATATACGCCTGTCCACGAGATTGAGGGTGGACGCACCTTTGAGGACGAGGGCATAGAGATTGCCCGCCGTCTGCAGGATATGGACTTTGCCTATATGCATGTCGACTATGGCTGCTATGAACGCTGGAATCTTGCCATTCCAAGCGCATACGAGAAGCAGGGGGCACAGCTCCACGTCGCAGAGCGCCTGCGCAAGGAAGGCATCACAATGCCTTTCCTCATTCAGGGCAAGCTCAATGATCCCGTTGAGGCGGAGAGAGTCATCGAGTCCGGACTCACGGATATGATAGCCCTCGGCAAGCAGTCTCTTGCCGACCCCTACTGGCCCAGCAAGGTCAAGAACGGCAGAGTGGACGACATAGACTTCTGCTGCGCCTGCCTTGAGTGTCTCAACCACAGCTACCCATTTATTCGCCGCTCCTCCTGCGCGATAAATCCCAGAACTGCGGCCGAGCGTGAGTACAAGCTCGAAAAGACTGCACATCCCAGAAAGCTGCTTGTTGTCGGCGGCGGCCCCGGTGGCATGGCGGCGG